>Ga0265293_10008850_pt1 | contig 14709 bp, 13 predicted proteins | sample Munlanlewell138R_FD_192505 | JGI IMG/M metagenome (GOLD analysis project Ga0265293, IMG submission 192505) | Leachate microbial communities from a municipal landfill in Southern Ontario, Canada - Leachate well 138R | ecosystem: Engineered > Solid waste > Landfill > Unclassified | place: Canada...
GCACTTGTGAAAAATGTTTTTCGTTCATCTGTATTATAAATCATTTGCAAATAACACTTTACCAATTCAAAAATATTTTTTATGAATTAAACAGGCTAATATCAATTGAACAAATAACTAAAAAAAAACCTACCTTTTGAATAGATTCCATACATTTGTTAGGATAACACGATAACTGGATCAAATAGAAACCAATCTATGGATAATCGCTTGAACAACTTGCAAAAAAGACGGATCTCCTCCTGGCAAATCGTTCTATTGATCTTGTTGCTGTTTTGTCCCGGGGGTTATGCACAAACCGGCAAGATTACCTTCACTCCCCACTGGATTCCCCAGGCGCAGTTTGCCGGATATTATGCTGCATTGGATCAGGGATACTACAAGGAGGAAGGACTGGATGTTGAAATATTGCATCTTACGGCCAATATCTCCTCCTTTGAGTATCTGAAAAGCGGAAAAGCCGACATTGTTTCATCATTTTTAATGGATGCTGTCAGACAAAAATCATTGGGAGTTCCCATAGTAAATATCGGGCAGATTTCACAGCATTCATCTTTAATGATGATCACAAAAAAAGAGAGTGGCATCGATGAGGCTGGTAAATTGCATAATAAAACCCTCGGAATATGGAGCAGTGGTTTTGACGATGTTCCCATTGCCTTTATGCGCGAGAGGAATTACAACATCGAACTGGTACGCATCTTAAATACAGTCAACCTCTTTCTGATGAATGGTGTTGATGCGCTGACCGTGATGTATTACAACGAATACGACCAGGTCATCAACAGCGGGGTGAATGAGGATGAACTGAATACTTTCTTTTTTTCCGACTACGGACTGGACATACCCGAAGACGGATTGTACTGTCTGGAAAGCACACTTTCAACACAAAGGGAATTACTGGCCAAATTTGTGCAGGCGACTATTAAAGGATGGGAGTTTGCAGACCAAAACCGGGAGTACACCATTGATCTGGTAGTGCAGGAGATGGCTAAGGCTCACCTGCCGAACAATAAAGCCCACCAGCGATGGATGCTTGACCGGATGCTGGAGCTGTTACAGCCCGGAGATAAAAATGTGATCAAGGGGCATCTGGCAGAACAGGATTTCTTCCGGGCTCTGAATATCCTCAGGTTAACCAGCCCCGATTTCCCCAGTGAAGATTTTATGTTTGAAAATTTCCATAAACCCCTGCTGACAAAATGAAAAAAAATAGTCTTTCATTCCGCATAATTAAGCAGGTACTGTTTTTCTGTCTGGTGCTTGGTTGTGTAATCTTTACCATCTATTACATCTTTTCCAGGACAACCATCGAGAAAGCGACCCGGCAAAATGCAATTCATCTGGCCAACAATACTGTTGCCCGTATCGAACAAGTCGTTAATCCGGCTGAAAAGATTCCCGAAAACCTCGCATGGATGCTGGAAACCGGAGCACTGCCAAAAGATTCAATTGAATCATTCCTGTCCAGGCTTGTCAAAAACAACACGGAAATATTTGCCAGTGCCATTGCCTTTGAACCCCATGTACTGGCTGAAGGCGTAACTGCCTATGCTCCCTTTGCATACAGAAGTGGCGACAGCATCAAAACCACTGATTTATGGTCACCCGGATACAACTATTTCATCATGGACTGGTACCAAATCCCAGCAATACTGAAAGAACCTTACTGGTCGGAACCCTATTACGATGAAGGGGGCGGAGAAGAACTCATGACAACCTACTCAGTGCCTTTCTACTTGAATAAAAGCGGGGAATCAGTCTTTGGCGGAATTATCACTATCGACATTTCACTGGACTGGCTGACTGAAATGGTAAACGCTGTGAAAATTTTTGAAACCGGCTATGCCTTCCTGATCACACGAAGTGGAGTATATGTAACCCACCCGAACCGGTCACAGATCATGAATGAAAGTATCTTTTCCCGTGCTAAAGAATTAAACCAACCTGAAATGAGGGAAATTGGCCGGGACATGATCCGCGGGATAAGTAAGCTGTCAAATATTACCCTGAAAGATAAAGGGAACATCTGGATTTACCATACACAACTGCCTTCCACAAAATGGTCCCTGGGGGTGGTATACCCTCACCACGAAATGTATGCCAGCCTCCACAACCTCAACCTGATCATTCTGCTGCTATCCATTGCAGGATTGGGATTGCTCACCTTCTTTACCATCCGGATCATTAATCTTCAAATCAGCCCGCTCACTAAACTAACCCATTCAGCAAGAATTATAGCCGAAGGAAATTTCGACTCAAAACTTCATACTATTCAAACCAATGATGAAATGCAGGAGCTTCATGACTCTTTTCAGTTCATGCAAAAAAAATTGGCCGACTATATTGTCAACCTCAGGGAAACCACCTCGGCAAAGGAAAAAATTGAAAGTGAACTCCGCATTGCCCGTGAAATCCAGATGAGTATGATACCCCACATTTTCCCTCCCTTCCCAAACTTGGAGGAAATTGACCTCTACGCCTCACTTGAGTCGGCCAAAGAGGTGGGAGGCGATCTGTACGATTTCTTTCTCCTGGATGAAAAACACCTCTGCTTTGCTATTGGCGATGTTTCAGGGAAAGGCGTACCTGCTTCACTCTTAATGGCCGTTACCAGAACCCTTCTGCGCTCAGTAACCGAGAAAAATAAAAATGTCGCCAGCATCGTCCACTCCATGAATAAAACATTGACATTTAACAATGAATCAAATATGTTCGTCACACTCTTTGTAGGCATTCTTGATATCAGCAACGGTGAGCTTAGATACTGCAACGCCGGCCATAATCCGCCAGTGCTGATAAAAAAAGGGTTCTCGGCAAATTTCTTTGGCATTACCAAAGCAATTCCCGTTGGACTGTTTGAAGATTTCCTCTTCGTGGAGGAAGTGGTTCAAATGGAAGCGGAAGACAAGCTCTTCTTATACACCGATGGACTGACTGAGGCAGAAAATGCCGAAGAAAACCTGTTCGGAGAAGATAATCTTCTTCAGGTGATCCATCAAAATGCCGCATCTTCACCAAAAAATCTGATTCAATCAGCTAAAGCAGCTATAGCCATACATGTAAACGGATTTGAGCAATCAGATGACTTAACAATGATGAGTATAACATACCATGGCAACAAAAGGGGAATTGCATAAAAGACTGATTATCAAAAATAATATCAGTGAATTGGAACGATTGGTGGCTTTTCTTGAAAGCCTACAAAACGAGTGGAACATACCTGCTTCCACCATACCTTCTATTAACCTGGCCTTGGAGGAAGCACTCACAAATGTAATTTTCTATGCCTTTGAAAATGATGATGAACAGGAAATCAAACTGGATTTCAAACTAAATAATAATCAGTTAACCATGATAATTTCTGATAACGGGAAGCCCTATGATCCTACAACAAAAACAGACCCGGATATCAACCTGTCAGTAAAAGACAGACCTGTCGGGGGATTGGGAATATTTCTAATCAAACAGCTAATGGATGAAGTTTCCTACCAACGAAAGGGAAACCTCAACCAACTTACTTTGATGATACAAATAGGATAATTTTTACCACAAACGAATAGAATTAAAATTTATGCGAGTTTCATCTTATACCATAAAAACAGATAATTCATAATTTACATGCAAAACACCATACAAAATGGAAACAACGGTTAAAGAGATCACCGAAGGTTTACTTATTTCGGTTAACGGACGTATTGATACAACCAACTACATCGAATTTGAAAAAGTTGTAGATAAACTTTTAAGTAAAAAGGTCAGTCAAATCTTCCTCGACTGCAGCAAACTGAATTATATCAGCAGTTCCGGGTTAAGAGTTTTCCTGACTATCCTGAGAAAAATGACGAAGTCGGGTGGGCATTTCAAATTAATCGCCATGCAACCCAATATCAAAGAGATATTCGACATCTCAGGATTCAGCTCTATCTTTTCCATTTTTCCTGACCTCGAGGCTGCTATACAGCAGGAATGACTATGAGAAAAATCGAAAAAATAATAAACGGAATCCTGGCTCTGGTTCTGATTAGCTCCATTCTGCTTTTATCTGATTTAAGCAACAGAAAGAGGGATGTTGCCAGAGAAGCGGATACAATATACCAATCAGGTTTTTACGCGCAGGAAGGAAGGATATACAAAATTGGTCTTACCTATTTCGGGCCCGATAAAACATATGATTTGACAGAAAAAGGTTTGTTCGACGGACTCCGGGATTTAGGATTTATAAAAGACAGCAACCTGTCGGTCATTGCACAGCATGCCAACGGAGAGATGGCCAACCTACAGCCTATTCACCTCAACATGGACAATCAGAATATTGATCTGGTAGTTGCAACTTCTACTCCGGGGATAACTGCAGCAATTTCGGCTATTAAACAGCATCCCATTGTTTTTACCATGTCATATACTCCGCTGGAAGCGGGTGCAGGAAAATCATTTACTGATCATTTGCCTAACCTCACCGGGGTAGGCTCATTTCCGCCTGTGGAAAAAACCATGGAATTTATTCGTGATCTGATGCCTGATATAAAACGGATCGGTACACTGTACAATTCCTCCGAGATCAACTCGCAATTGGTGATAGAAAAAGCGCGGGATTATTTAAAAAGCCAGCAAATTGATCTGGTTGAAAACACCGTTGTCAACACATCGGAGGTATATCAGGCAACCAGTGCTCTATGCATGCGAAATGTGGATGCAGTATGGATCACCGGAGACAACACGGCACTTCAGGCATTTCATGGTATTGTCAGGATTTGCCGTGAAAATAACATCCCCTTGATCATCAACGACAATGAGTTTGTAAAAGATGGCGCTCTGGCAGCTGTTGGAGTGAGCTGGTATGAAACCGGGTACCATTCGGCATCATTCGTTGCAAGGGTGCTGAATGGTGAAAACCCCGCTGGCATACCCATTGAAAATTTTGTAAAGGAGACCATTACCATCAACTCTGAAGTAGCTGAATTACTGGGTGTTACTATTCCTGAAAAATACCTGGCCGGCGATTTCAGTAATCTGAAAGGAAAAAATTTAAGATTTTGTCTGGCACACTATATTGACAGTCCCAATTCCGAAAATGCAGAAAAAGGGATCCGCGATGAACTGAAAAGGTCGGGTTTTGAGGAAGGGACTGATTTTACATTAAAGGTATTCAACGCCCAGGGGGATATTTCTACCCTGAACAGCATTGCTGATGCCATTGCCTCCGACCGTTGGGATATTGTTTTTGTCACCTCTACACCTACTATCCAGGCGATCTCAAAAAAAGTGAACCATTCACCCCTGGTATTTACCAATGTGGGCGATCCCATCCGTGCTGGCTTGGGTGAGTCGTTCGAAAAGCATCTGCCAGGCCTTACCGGAATCTCCACCATGAGTGATTTCGAAGGAATGGTAGCTCTGGTGAAAGAGTCGGTAAAGAACGTCAAAACAATCGGAACCATATTCACACCGGGTGAAGTCAATGCAGTGGCTTACAAGGAAGAACTGGAAAAAGCGGCAAAAAAGAATGGACTGGAACTCATTGCCGTACCCGCCAACACTGTTACCGAAGTGTCCGATGCAGCTCTGTCGATCGTCAACAGAGGAATAGATGCCTTCACTCAAATCTCCGACAACCTGACCGCCAGTTGTGGTTCTACCATCATCAAAGTGGCTTATGATACAAAAACACCCTATTTTGCCTTCATCAGCGACCAGTTGGACCAGGGGGCAATCGCTGCAGTATCCCGCGATTACTACTACGCAGGTGTTGATGCCGTTACCATGGCACTGGAAATTCTAAACGGGGAAAAACCGGATGACATTCCTTTCCGGCTTGTGCAAAAATCATCGGTAAAAGTGAATCCGGATGCAGAAAAATACTTTAAATTCAAAATACCGGAGAAATTTCTGAAGCAATAGATGTCAGCCCAAAAATATCTTATCGTGAACAAAATCAAAAAAATAGTCAATCCGATGCTGATCCTGATTCTCACAGGAGTCATCCTGCTAGTGTCGAATCTTTCAAACCGCAAGGGCAGGCCACAACAAGTGAATAACAAATTTAAAATTGCTATCATCAATTGGTCGCATGCTCTTTTTACCGAAAAAGTCGACTCGGGAATATTTCAGCAAAAAGAAAAAAAGTTTGATAATAAATTCATTGGCAATGATAATACAAGGCACAACAATAGTCGAATAATAGTTGGAATCCAATATGAACAATCTTGAAATTAAGCAGGAATCAACAGGAAAAGAGATTCTCCTGAAATGCTCAGGCAGGCTTGATGCCAACAAGTCGGTCCACTTAAATGATTACATTGAGCGGATGATCCGTGAAGGACACTATTTCATCTCCCTCGATTTAGCGCATATTGAATACCTGAGCTCTGCAGGAATCCGGTCGCTGGTCACTCAGTTTAAAAACCTGAAAGCAGTAAACGGGCATTTCTGTATCCGGTCGATGTCTGAAAATGTTCACCAGGTGCTTGACATGGTGGGGATGATGGAGATGTTGACCCGGCTCCCGAAAAATGAACCTGAGGATGTAGAGAACGAATTGGCAGATCAACTGAAGGAGTTCGGCTTCCATTTTAAGCGCAGTGAACTTTCAGGTACGGGAAAAACGAAAGTCTGCTTTTACGGGAAGCCTGAAGAGGTATTAAATTCAGGATTTGGATCTGACCATGCACGCAAGGTTGAATCGGCAAAAAACCAATTTGCTTTCGGGGTGGGTGCCATTGGCAGCTCATACAGTGAATGCCAGCAACTATTTGGTGAATATCTGATCCTGGACAAAAACATCGCCTTCCTCCCTGCCGACGGATCGAAAAAACCGGATTACATGGTGAGCAGCGGGCAACTGGTGGCCACTCTCATGGAACTGTACGGAATTCATTTTGAAGGTAACTTTTCCTGGAACATTCGCTTCGAACAGGAAATTCCGAAAAACACTATCGGGATGAGCGAGCTGGTGCGTTGTATCATCAAACTGACCGGCTACAAACAGTTTGGGCTGGTGATGCTGGCAGAAAGTGGTGGATTAATTGGGGCTTCCCTAAACGTGCCACCAGTAGGAGGAAAAGAGATATTTCATTATCCCGGAATAAAAAATAACATCAACTTCACCACTGAGCCTGCCCATATCAGGAAGCTATGCCTTGCGGCAGGTTATTTTTCCACCGAAAACGGGGAAGAATTAAAATTTCTGCGGCCACTCCAACAAGGCTCTGACCTGAAGGGACATATCCACACGGCAGTGTTCCCATACATCCCACTCAAAAAAACCAATATCGATCTGGAAGAAACCATCGGATTTCTGTTTAACAACTCTGAATTAATCGATGTTCTACATCTCACGAACGACACCAGGGAGATAACTGGCATTGGTGAAAGCCAGTTTTTTCAGGGTTTTTGCTGGATTGTTCCTGTTGAATCAAAGAAGATCATTTTTTAATCGCAAAAAAATACGATATGTCACTTTTAATAGGTTCATTTACAATAGGATTAATATTAGCTCTGCTTGCTCTGGGGCTGTTTATCAGCTTTCGTATTTTTAATTTCCCTGATATTACAGCTGAAGGCTCCTTTACTTTCGGAGCTGCCACCGGTGCTTCACTCATTGTTGCCGGGATGAATCCTCTCCTGGCCAGTGCTGCTGCATTTTTTGCGGGGATGACAGCCGGATCGGTTACCGGAATCATTCACACGCGGTTCAACATTAATCCGCTACTGGCGGGAATTTTAGTAATGACTGCTCTTTATTCGATCAACCTGCATGTGATGGGAAAAAGCAATATCCCCCTGTTAAACGTTACAACAATTTTTACATGGGTGGATAATTTTTCGGTATGGATTTCCGGTGCGGGAAGCCGTACCAACGTTCTTGGCTGGGACGTGGCAATGAAGGATATCTGGTTACTGCTCTTTTGCCTTATGGGTATTCTTATTTTCTGTATCCTTCTCTGGTGGTTTTTTAAAACCAACCTGGGAACGGCCATGCGGGCAACCGGTGACAATGACCAGATGATCAGGGCGCTGGGTGTGAACACGAAAGCCATGATCATTACCGGGGTAGCTCTTTCCAACGGTTTTGTGGCTCTGGCCGGAGCCATGCTGGCCCAGTTCCAGGGATTTGCCGATGTACAAATGGGAATAGGGATGATGGTTTGGGGACTGGCAAGTGTGATCATTGGTGAAGCCATTATCAATGATCACAGTCTGGGATTTGTCATTGCCGGGGCAGTGTTTGGCTCGGTGCTTTTCAGGCTGCTGGTGGCTATCGTTCTTCGCTGGGGACTAAATCCCAACGACCTGAAGATCATAACTGCCATGTTTGTATTTATAGCTCTTATTCTGCCGGGACTGATGCAGAACAGAAAGAAATACACCTTTAAAAAGAAAATTCATGCTTAAAATTATAGATATATCCAAAACGTTTAATCCGGGCACTGCCAACGAGGTGAAAGCGCTTCAGGGAGTAACTATTGAAATTGAAAAGGGGAGTTTTGTTTGTGTTCTGGGCACCAACGGCTCGGGTAAATCAACCGCTCTGAACGCTGTGGCCGGTTCATTCATGGTAGATGAAGGCAGGATTATTCTGGATGGGATGGATATCACCCGGTGGAGCGAGCACAAACGTGCAGGATACATCGGTCGGGTCTTTCAAAACCCGTTCAGCGGAACCGCTCCGGGAATGTCGATCCAGGAAAACCTGGCACTCGCCCTGAAACGTGGGAAAAAACGGGGTTTAGGATGGGGATTGCCAAAACATGTGGTGGAAAATTTTAAAAAACTGGTTGCTCCACTGAATATGGGACTTGAAAACCGGCTGGAAAATCCTATCGGAAAATTGTCGGGCGGACAGCGACAGGCAATAACCCTGCTCATGGCCACCGCCATACGGCCGAAATTGCTGCTGCTGGATGAACATACGGCTGCCCTCGATCCTAAAACGGCCAGCAAAGTGATTGACCTTACACAACAGGTCATCCTAAAAGATAACCTTACAACCCTTATGGTGACCCACTCCATGCAACATGCAGTTAATCTGGGCGACCGGATCATCATGATGCATCACGGGAAAGTGGCTTACGATTTTAAAGATGAAGATAAAAAGCGGCTGAAGGTGAACGATCTGCTGAACCTCTTTGACGAACTCCGCAGAAAAGATAATATCGATCCTGCTGTGGCTGAACTGCTGAAAGAACAGTATGTCTAATTAGTACCCGGGGCGGGAATCGAACCCGCACGATATTGCTATCACTGGATTTTGAATCCAGCGCGTCTACCAATTCCGCCACCCGGGCTTATCCCTTTTACGGAAAAGAGTGCGCAAAATTAATTATTTATACGAAATTCACAAAATTCAACAGAAAACAATTTCCATGTATTATGATTTTAATTGATGGAAATAAAACATTTAAGGAAATCATTGAATGAATTGATTGCAGCCATCATCCCGATGAAACCAGAACGCGCTTGCCCATCCCGCCAACCGGGGTTTACAAAGTCAGTGAATACAATCAACAGATCAAACCTCCCGAAGTTTCCACTTTCCTCTTCGAAATAGCACTACAGCAATAACGGCTAAAATGCTTTCGGAGGATACAATGGCAATACTGGCACCGGTAAGGCCTGTTTCCAAAAAAACAGCCAGCATCCAGGCCAATGGAATTTCAATGATCCAAAAACATAAAATATTAATTTTTGTGGGAGTATAAGTATCACCGCTCCCGTTAAATCCCTGTATAAAAGCCATTCCTAAAGCATAAAATGGAAATCCGAATGAAATAATACGTAATGAACTCACACCATATTCTACAACGGCTGCTTCCTGAATAAAGAAACGGATAAAAAACTCAGGGAACAGCACCAGCACCAAGCCGATAATTCCCATAAATATCATATTGGCATAACCGGTAATCCATACCGACCGTTCGGCTCGTCCGGGTAACTTCGCACCGAGGTTTTGCCCGACAAGTGTAGATGCAGCATTGCTTAATCCACCGGCAGGGAGGAGTGCAAAGAGGATGATCCGGATGGCAATGGTATAGCCAGCAATTGCATCCGTTCCGCAGGAGGCAATGATCCGAACCAAAAAAATCCAACTCGAGGTGGCAATCATATTCTGAAGAATACCTCCACCTGATATTTGTAAAAGCTCTTTCAGAACAGAAACTTTTAAACGGATGCTGTTCCAGTATAGTCTGATCCGGTAATGACCTTTGAACAGCAAATAGAACTGGTAGATCACACCGATACCCCGGCCAATGGCTGTGGCGATGGCTGCTCCGGCAAGGCCCAGTTCCGGAAAAGGACCGATCCCAAAAATGAGTAAGGGGTCTAAAACCAGGTTGATCAGGTTAGCCACCCACACCACCCGCATGGAAATGGCAGCATCACCTGAACTACGAAATACAGCATTGATGATAAATAGCAACATCACAGTAGCATTCCCGCCAAACATAATGGCAGGATAGATAGCCCCTTCAGCAGCCTGTTCCCTGGTCAAGCCCATTACCATCAAAAACTCTTTGGCAAAAATGATTCCGGGCAAAGCAATGAGCAAAGAAACAAACACCCCGGCAAGTATGGCCTGAAAGGCTACAACCCCGGCTTCTTTCTTCCGGCGCTCCCCAATCCGGCGTGCCACAATAGCCGTAGTTGCCATGCTCAATCCCGAGCCAACAGCATAGACAATCGTCATCACCGACTCGGTAATACCCACAGTTGCTACAGCTCCCGACCCCAACTGTGAAACGAAATAAATATCCACAATAGCAAAAACCGACTCCATTACCATCTCAAGTACCATCGGAACTGCCAGGATAAAGATAGCATGACTGAGGCGGGACCGGGTAAAATCTCGCTCTGTACCGGAAATAGCCTCCTGAATATCTTTCCAAATTAATCTTATTCCGGAAAACCGGTCACTGGAAAGAAATATATTCTTCATGAAATAGAATTAATTTATGGTAATTATCTCTTTCGATCAATTATTTTAAAGACACTTACCCTTCCCATTTGACTTTATAATCCTTTGTGAATCTTAGTGACTTAGTGGCAAGTGATTCATGTCACAAATAATCATAAACTCAAAGTATTCACATTGGATTCATAAAAATTGGGATGGAACTGTTCACTCATAAAATCAAATTTTCATTCAAAACAACGAATATTTTCATTACAATTTAATACTTTTATAGCTAAATTTATATTTTATTAAAAAAGGTAATCTGCCATGAAACAAGTTTATTATATTCTTCTTCTTGCTCTATTTACAGCATGTCAAACCAAAACAGTAAATGAAATTCAAATGCCTTATTCTGAAAATGATTTTATCGGGGTTATTGACGGGAAAAGCACCCGTTTGTTCTCCTTGAAAAACTCCAATGGTATGGTGGTAACTCTCACCAATTACGGAGCAAAGATTGTATCCATATATGTACCTGACCGGCAAGGAAAATTTGCTGACGTAATGCTGGGCTTCAGCTCTCTGGAAGATTATAAAAAACACAGTGCAAGTCATGGTGCAGTGGTGGGTCCATTTGCCAACCGGATAGCTAATGCCCGGTTCACCATCGATGATAAAACATACCTGTTACCTGTAAATAACGGGGAAGCTTGTCTGCATTCAGGACCTGACAGCTGGTACAGGAAGGTCTGGGATTTTGAGGAAAAAGAAAACGCTGTGATATTCTTGCTTAACAGTCCCGACGGAGAATTTGGATTTCCCGGAAATAAATCGGCAAAAGTAATCTATACCCTCACCGACAGCAACGAATTAAAAGTTGATTACGAAGTTATAACCGACAAAAAAACACATATTAACCTGACCAATCACAGCTATTTTAATCTTCGGGGAGAAGGAAACGGGGATATTCTGGGGCATATATTAGTGATCAATGCGGATCAATCAACCCCGGTTATTGATGAAAACATGATACCTACAGGAGAAATTATGGATATCAGGGGAACAGCGCTTGATTTTACTACTCCACATCCAATAGGGGAACGAATTCAGGCTAACCATCCACAGCTCATATATGGTTCGGGATACGATTTTAATTATGTACTGAACAAAGATGAAGGGGAACTGGCTTTTGCTGCCAGTGTTTTTGAACCGGAGAGCGGGAGATACATGGAGGTGTTCACCACAGCTCCCGGTATTCAGTTGTATACCGGAAATCATCTGAAAGGAGCGGAAACAGGGAAAAGTGGGCAACCCTATACTACCCGCACAGGATTTTGCCTTGAAACGCAGCACTTTCCTGATACACCCAATCAACCCGGATTTCCGTCGACCTTATTAGAACCCGGAGAGAGCTACAAATCTTCCACGATATTTAAATTTTCAGCAAAATCTGAATAGAATACCAGTCGTACAGTATTTCTTTAGGTCGGTTTTTCATTCATCGGGCAGGAGGATCCGGGAGTTTCAGCTTTTTATTTCTTTGGATAATAAGAAGCGATTCGTTTAAATATTCTGCCCGGAACGATGATTTTTTTATACTTTCGTGTCGAAATTATCTGTTGGCAAGATTATTCGCAAGTAAATATGCAAAAAAAAGTTGTAGTAATAACAGGAGCTTCTTCAGGGATTGGGAAAGCTCTGGCTGAAAGGTACGCAGAAGCAGGATGGAATATTGTTCTGGGCGCACGCCGCCACGATCGGCTGATGGAATTTAAAAGGCAATTCAATAGTACAGAAGTTCTGGCGGTAAAAACAGATGTTACATGCGAATCGGAATGCAAAAATTTGATTGAAGCAGCAATTAAGAAATTTGGAAGAATTGATGTTTTAATCAACAATGCAGGAATTTCTATGCGGGCCTTGTTTAACAACACCGAATTGGAGGTCATGAAGCGGGTAATGGATGTCAATTACTGGGGAACTGTTTATTGCACAAAATATGCCATGCCCTATTTACTTAAGACCAAAGGCTCTTTAGCCGGGGTCATTTCTGTAGGTGGATATGTCGGATTACCCGGGCGCAGTGGATATTCCGCCTCCAAGTTTGCAGTACGAGGCTTTTTACAAACCATCAGAACAGAAAATTTAAAAACCGGACTTCATGTTCTTATCGTTGCCCCCGGATTTACGGCTTCGGAAATCCGGAAATCGGCACTCAAAGGCAATGGAGAAACACAAGGGGAAACACCCCGTAACGAAAATAATATGATGTCGGCAGAAGAATGTGCAAACCATATTTTTCTTGCCATTAAAAATCGAAAACGAGAATTAATACTCACCTTCCTGGAGGGAAAATTTACTGTGTTTTTAGCCAAGTTAATGCCCCGGTTTGTGGATAAACTGTCCTATAAAATGTTTGCCAGGGAACCTGATTCTCCTTTTAAATAGGAAGGCATAAAATTCATAATCCACCCAAATGGATTCATGTAGAAAATTCTATTAATTTTGTGCCATTTGAATGAAAGAAAAAATGCCGGTAAATTCCAAAAAGCTGCTGACAGTAATATTGATGATTTTGATGGGGATTCTTCCGGTAGAATCCCAATCGGAAGTGGGTCAGGATAGCCTCCCTGCCAAAAATGATCACGAAACAGAAAGTTTTGACACAGGGAGATTTATTTTTGAACATGTTTTAGATGCACATGAATGGCATATTGCTACCGTTGGAAACAGACACATAAGTGTTCCGCTTCCGGTTATTCTATATACCAAATTCCCGGAGCTTCATGGTGGTAAGAAATTTCATGTTTTCTTGTCCTCTGAGTTTCATCACGGTCATACCGACTTCCAGGGGTTTCACCTTTCAACCGAGGAGGAGAACAAAGGAAGAATTGTTGAGCTGGACAAACAAGGACAAGTGGTTGGCCGGCCCATAGATCTGTCCATAACCAAAAGCATTGCAGGAGCTATTGTTTCTGTTCTGGTCTTGTTTTCGCTACTTTTTGCCGCGGCTCATTCAGCCAGAAAAAACAGGGGGAGAGCTCCTTCAGGTATCCATAATTTTGTGGAACCGGTTGTTGTTTTTATTCGGGATGAAATAGCCAAACCCTCCATTGGAGAAAAAAATTACAAAAAATTCATGTCTCCCCTTCTCACTCTTTTCTTTTTTATCCTGCTAAACAACCTGTTGGGATTAATACCTATTTTCCCATTCGGGGCCAACGTTACGGGGAATATTGCGATTACCATGGTGCTTGCTCTTTTTTCTTTCTTTGTTACTAATATCAAAGGAAGCAAGCATTACTGGAAAGAAGTTTTCAATCCGGATGTTCCCTTGTGGTTAAAGTTCCCCATTCCATTAATGCCTATTTTGGAAATTAGCGGAATGATTACCAAACCGTTTGTTTTAATGATTCGACTATTTGCCAACATGCTGGCGGGTCATATGATTGTGACCGTATTCTTAAGTTTAATATTTATTTTCAGCAGTTTGATGGGGCCTGCTGCAGGATACGGGGTTAGTCCTGTTTCCATCGGTTTTGCCGTATTCATCACCCTGCTCGATGTATTGGTATCCTTTATTCAGGCTTATGTTTTTACTCTGCTGTCGGCCATATATTTTGGAATGGCTTCAGCAGAACATCATTAATATTCATTTTAAAATTTATACTATGTTATCAGCTATTTTAAGTGTCTTGCTACAAGTAACAGAAGGTGCAGCAAATTTCAGCGAATTTGGTGCAGCACTGGCAGCTGCTTTAACTGCCATAGGGGCATCGTTTGGTATCAGTCGCATTGGTGTAGCCGCCCTGGAA
>Ga0265293_10008851_pt1 | contig 14704 bp, 14 predicted proteins | sample Munlanlewell138R_FD_192505 | JGI IMG/M metagenome (GOLD analysis project Ga0265293, IMG submission 192505) | Leachate microbial communities from a municipal landfill in Southern Ontario, Canada - Leachate well 138R | ecosystem: Engineered > Solid waste > Landfill > Unclassified | place: Canada...
CCAAAATGGTGCTGGCCAATGCAATTAAAAATGTTTTTGTTTTGGCAGGAGGTAGTGTAGAGTTTACAGGGCAATATCCCGGATGGCGCCCCAATATGGAGTCACCCATATTGGTTACCATGAAGGATGCCTACAAAAAATTATATGACAAAGAGCCGGGTATCAATGTAATACATGCCGGTTTGGAGTGTGGGATCTTGGGAGCCATATACCCCAATTGGGATATGATCTCATTTGGGCCAACAATTCGTTCACCCCACTCCCCCGACGAAAGGGTAGAGATAGCTTCGGTGGAGAAGTGGTGGAACTATCTTGTTGAGGTGTTGAAAAATATACCCCAAAAAGATTAAAACTCTCTAATAAGTTGCAGGGCTGTAAATAATAAGTTATATTTGCAGCCCTTTTTTAAATTAAATTTACAAACTAAAGTTTATGTTAAAACATTACGAAACCGTTTTCATTGCAACTCCCGTTTTATCTGATACTCAGATAAAGGAAGCGGTAAAAAAGTATCTCGATTTGATCGCCGACAATGGTGGTGAAATTGTGCATCACGAAGATTGGGGTCTGAAGAAGTTGGCCTACCCCATAGAAAAAAAGAGCACCGGATTTTATACTCTTATTGAGTTTAAAGCAAAGCCGGAATTTGTAGCCTTATTGGAGACCCAGTACAGAAGAGACGAAAGGATAATTCGTTATCTGACTATCTCCTTAGACAAATATGCAGTAGCTTATGCAGAAAAGCGCAGGGCCAACAAGTCAAAACCTAAAATCCAAGAGGAGGCATAATTATGAGCAATAGAGGAAGTTCACAAGTAAGATACCTTGTCCCACCAACAGTTGAGATAAGAAAAAAGAGATATTGTCGTTTTAAAAGAGCGGGAATCAAATATATAGATTATAAAGATCCCGAATTTCTTAAGAAATTTTTAAATGAGCAGGGAAAGATACTTCCCCGCCGTTTGACCGGAACCTCTCTAAAGTTTCAGAGAAGGGTATCGGTGGCTATTAAGCGTGCCAGACACCTGGCCCTTTTGCCATATGTAACAGACCTGTTGAAATAAGAAAAAGGATTGCAAAATGGAAATTTTACTAAAAGAAGATATTCCCAACCTTGGTCTCAAGGGAGACTTGGTTACAGTTAAAAATGGGTATGCAACCAACTTTCTTATCCCAAAGGGGAGGGCTGTTATGGCCACCCCCTCTATTAAGAAGATGCATGCCGAAGATGTAAGACAAAAGGCCCATAAAGAGGCTAAAATAAGAGAGGATGCCCAACTATTGGCCGACAAATTAGAGGGATTGAGCGTAGTAATAGCTACCAAAGTGAGCTCAACCGGCAAAATTTTCGGCTCTGTAAATACAATTCAGGTGGCAGAGTCTCTACTCCAAAAAGGGATTGAGGTAGATAGAAGAAGGATAGAGTTCGTATCTAAAGAGGCAATTAAAGAGGTTGGTATTTACGAAGCTCAAGTCAATTGCCATAGAGAGATTAAAGCTACTATCCAAGTTGAGGTAGTAGCTGAAGAGGAGTAAGAAGTAAAAAGAAGAGTACAATTATGAAACAAGATCTTCAAATTTCGGAACTTATCAAAAAAGAGGAACATAGGCAGCTCAATGGAATTGAGCTGATTGCCTCAGAAAATTTTGTGACGCCACAAGTTTTAGCCGCCTTAGGCTCTGTCCTCACAAACAAATATGCCGAAGGGTATCCCGGGGCAAGGTATTATGGAGGGTGCGAAGTTGTCGATCAGGTAGAGCAGCTTGCCATAGATAGAGTGTGTAAACTCTTTGATGCTCAATATGCCAATGTACAGCCCCACTCCGGTGCCCAAGCCAATATGGCTGTATTTGTATCCCTATTAAAGCCCGGCGACACCTTCTTGGGGTTAGATCTCTCACACGGTGGCCATCTTACCCACGGCTCTCCTGTAAATATTTCGGGGATGTGGTACAATGCCGTAGCATACGGATTGGATAGAGAGAGTGAAACGATAGATTATAAAGATATAGAGGAGAAGGCCCACAAACACAAACCCAAACTGATAATTGGGGGTGCATCGGCCTATTCGCGTGAGTGGGATTGGAAGAGGATGAGAGAGATTGCCGACTCTGTTGGAGCCACTCTTATGGTAGATATGGCCCATCCGGCAGGATTGATTGCAGCTTCGTTGCTTAGCAACCCCGTAAAGCATGCACATATTGTTACCTCTACAACCCACAAGACACTCCGTGGCCCAAGAGGAGGCGTGATCTTGATTGGAGAGGACTATGAGAATCCCAATGGAGTGAAAACCCCAAAAGGGGAGTTGAAGATGATGTCTGCTATGATAAATTCTGCGGTCTTCCCCGGAATACAGGGTGGCCCATTGGAGCACTGTATAGCAGCTAAAGCTGTCTCATTCTTCGAAGCTTTAGAGCCTGAATTTAAAACCTACCAAGAGCAGGTTTACAAAAATGCAGTAGAGATGGCCTCTCTATTTATTGAGAAGGGTTATAAAGTTGTCTCCGGAGGGACCGACAACCATCTTATGCTCATAGATTTGAGATCTAAATTCCCCAATCTAACCGGTAAGATGGCAGAGAACTATTTGGTGTCGGCAGATATTACCGTAAATAAAAATATGGTCCCTTTCGACTCCCGTTCACCTTTCCAAACATCGGGGATTAGAGTTGGTACACCGGCAATCACATCAAGAGGGTTGGTAGAGAAAGATATCTCTCTTATAGTAAATCTAATAGATAGAGTACTCTCTAATGTAGAGGACCCCAACACCATTGCCGATGTTAAGGAGCAGGTTAGAAAGAAGATGCACGGATTACCTTTGAATATCTGGTAACTCCTTACGATAAAATCGTTTGGTAAATTTTAGAGAGGGGAGCGGTACTTTACTGCTCTCCTCTCTTTTTGACGCTATAACAGACCTGGTAGAGATATCAAATCTGCTCTTTGGCCTCTCCTCTTCCCGCAAATTGAAGCCCTTTAAAAATTTTTCACCTCTTTCAAGCTCAAAAAGTGGGGAAGCTTCATTTTTAACCCCCTCAAAAGAGCGGATAGTCTCTACCTCCCTATTTGATAGAGTTGCAGTCATTACCTTTGCCTCCAACCTGTTCATTGTTGTAAGTGTAGAGTCTTCCTCAACAAAAAAGAGACGAGTCACCCCTCCCAGCGCATCGTAGCGGCGAAGATCGCCCTTCTCAAACCACGCTATCATCTCAGATGCCCTTATCTGATTGTAGTGGGCACTATCTATTGGAGAGATAATAAAGGGGTTTGAGAGTAGCTCTCCCTTCTCTATCTCCCCTTTTGATGCTACCAAGAAGATGCTGTCTGCCACAAACTGATCCCCCTCATTCCATATTGCAGGATTGATATAGAGGCGGATAAGTGAATCTACAGAGTTAAATTGGAGGGAGTCGCACACCATCTGTATATCGCTTCTAAAGAGTCTTACCCTCTTTAAAGCCTCAACAAAGCGGTGCTCAGTAGAGTCGGCGGGGGGTGGTATAGTTGCTACTAAAGAGTCGGCAGGTGGTGTGACAGCTGCTATAGAATCGATAGGTGGTGTGGCAGCTGCTACGGAATCGGCATCTATTATCGTATTAGTGGCAAAGTACTGCTCCTTTACAGGATCTCTCTTCGCCTCCTCTTTTCGCTTTTTGTAAGTTGCCATAGAGAGAGAGTCTATCGAGTGCTCCTGTAGCGCAATATATTTTAGAGTGTCGGCTGCACAGAATAGAGTATCTGCTTTACCATTCTCAACAGAGTAGTAGGCCAACGAGGGATTGTTATAGAGGGTAGCCTTAGTTGGCTTCTCAATTATATGGGCATAGTCCGAAAAGAGTAGGGTAGATTGTGCCGTATCTAATATCTGTATATTACTCAAAAGGGTAGCCTCCTGCTCCCTCTTCTTATAGTAGAGGGTGTCGCACCACGCCTCATATTTTGGATCGTTTAGATAGACCCTTCTATTGAAGTGGTAATCTTCGCTGTCGCTATTATATACTCCCCGTTGGGCCGATATGTAGCTCTTCTGCTGCCAGCCGTGAATATTGTTGTAGAGCATCATTAAATGGTAGTCGGGGAGATAGATAAGGGAGTCGCATTTGAGCATCATCTCTTCGGCAGATAGCTCTACCTCATTTATAAATTTAAACTTCTCTATCTTAGAGTAGTAGTACCCTATTACACTCTCTATTATATTGTTTGCAGTATCTATCATACTTCCTCCATTGAAGAAGTGGGCTATACTGTCGCGGGTGTTGTAATCTAAATGGCGGGTTCTTAGTCTATTTCCCGACTTATCCTCCAACTCTACAATAGAGCCTCTAACTTTAGCAATTGAACTGTCTGCCAAATAGTTGATTCGGTCTCCTCTAAGAGTATTTTGTTGATGGATCACCTTTACCCTCCCAATAGCATCTACCCTGTTGAGATTGAGGTCCCAAAGGGCACTATCGCATAAAATAACTACATCGTTATGAATAAATCGAGCATTGCCTTTGACCATTCGAAGATTTTGGTGGTCGGTTTGATAGCTTTCTGCCCTATCGGCCTTTATCAACCTTACCATATTCTCTTCTACCTCTTTTCTCTCCTGTGCAAACGAAGGGTAGAGAAAAAGAAGAAGAAAAGATAGAGCTATGGCAGCTGCTCTCATTTAATCCATCCCTCCTTTAAAAAAGTACAATGTTGCCAAATAGGGTCTATACGAATAAAGGTGGTTTCACGCTTCTCTTTAATAAATTTATCTATCTCCTCCATTGCCAGTTTAGTCTGTACCCGCTCCTGTAGAATATTGTAGTCGCGCTTATAGTCTGCAATATGGGAAGGTATTATCTCCTCCAACTTAACAATTTTATAGAGAAGGTTTCCAGATCTTCCCTCATCGTCGGCACTCTCAAAAGGGTAGGAGATTTCTCCCTCTTTCAAAGTGTTTAATATATTGAAGTCTTGGACTTTAAGCTCATCCTTAGGGAAGAATAGCGATCCGGTTCTACTATTCGATACCACCCCTCCATTAAGATATGATTTTGTATCTTGAGAGTATCGTTTTGCCGCATCTGCAAAGGAGATAGAGTCCATCTCTATAAGCACCTTTATACTATCTAATTTATGAAATGCCTTATCTCTATCTGCATTGGTGAATTTGGGCTTAAGCAAAATATGGCGAGCATTGAACATATCGCCACTCTTTTCGATCATCTGAATAAGGTGGAATCCGTCTGGGGTCTCTACAATTTGAGAGACCTGCCCCTTCTTAAGAGAGATAGCTGCATCGGAAAATTGGGGCCAATAGAGGTTTTTAGAGGCCATTCCAAGCTCTCCACCACGAATTGCGGTTCCCGGATCTTCTGAATAGAGGGTAGCTATTGTACTGAACCGCTCCCCTTTAATCACTCTCTCTCTAAACTCCAACAGACGCTCTTTAACAGCAAGGGTAGCCTCCTCCTTTTCGGGATAGAAGGCGATCTGTCTATATCTATACTGGGTGGGAATGATAGGGAGGGAATCTTCGGGGGTACGCTTAAAATATTTATAGACATCGGAAGGGGTTACCTGCGGAGCTCCTTGTGCAACTTTACTTCTCATCTCTTGTGTAAGGAACTGTTCCGAAAGGGTCTCTCTCCACTCCTCCTTAAGGCGGTAGATAGGTTTTTTAAAGTACTCCGTCACCTCTTTTTCGCCGCCCAAACGGGTCATAATATCGGCCAATCTACTCTCCAATTCACTCTCTACATTGTCTGGACTAATCTCAAGACTATCTAAACGAGCCTGTGTAAGTAACAGTTTTTGAATTAGCATCTGTTCCAAGATATTGCATCTAAGATCTTTGTCGGGGGGAAATCCCTGAAGGAGCATCATCTGAACCTCCGACTCAATGGCAGAGAGCTGTATCATATCGTTGCCAATGAGCACAACTGTTTTATCTATCAATCCCTTCTCATATTTCTGCCCCCAAAGAGAGGGTGAGCTAAAAAGGATAAGTGCCACAATAATAAAATAGGGGTAATGTCTCATCTTGAATATCTTATTGAAGATTAGTTTTAATTAAATTTTTCTCTAACGCCTCGGCCAAAATCTCCTTCTCCAAATCTCTAAGGAGCTGCTGTTTTCTCTTCTCAATAATAGCCTCTTTAATCTGCACCTCTACAAATTCAAATGGAGGGGTAGTGGCTGCAGGTCTAACTTCAGAAAAATAGAGAAGATAGGTGTAGAGGGCATCGTCCAGCTCAATATATTGTTTGCCTTTAAGGATAATCTCTGCGCTGTGAAGATCAAGGGGGCTCTCTCTTACAATCTCTCCCAACTCTCTCCAATTGTCAAAAAAGAGATATTTTTCGGAAGAGTTGTGGCACAGTTCCATAAGCTCTTGAAAGTTTTTCTCCCCCTCTTTTCGATAGAGCTTCTTTATCAATGGAGTATTTGGGCTGTTCTGTAAAATCTTTATATATCTTCCTTTAACTATAGAGTTGGTAAGAGTCATTCTATGTCCATTTCTATGATAGTAGTCTAAAGCTTCACTATCGGTTACAGTAGTATCAATCTTAGACTCTATATAGAGCTTCTCATACGAATAGACCATAAGGGAATTTCTATACTCCTCTACAGCCCTATCAAAATCTTTTGCACCCTTAGGAAGCTCACTCTCTGCCCGATGGATTAACAGATTGTTTACAACCCATGAGTTTACATATTGGCGAAACATTGCAATGCTATCTTGTGGAGCGATCCCTTCGGGTATTACACTCTCAATCTCACTTCTAAGAAGTCTTCTTCCACCAATTTCTGCTATCACCTGATCGTTGCCAATAAAGTCAATATATTTACACGAAACTACTAAAAGCAATGCAGCTGCAAATATTAGCCGAAGCTTCATCTCTTTAGAAAAGATTAAATAACAAATATAGTAAAAAAGGCTTTAGGGAGAGTAAAGTTTCGATTGGAATGAGTTACGCTCCAAAAGGCGTTTCTCAACCATCCTTACAATCTCAAAATTTCTAACCAGCCCCCACCACTGCTCCTCTACAAATCGGGGAGGTACCTCTCCGGCAAATCGCTCAATAGCAATATCTTCTCTTAGAAGTTCTAAAAAATCCACAATAAAATCGATATATTGTGGCAACTCCCACCTTACAAAACGGTTGGGGTTCTCTTTGTAGCTGCGCTCCATTTCGGTTCCTTTAACTATTTGAAGCTGGTGGAGTTTAATTGAAGTTAGAGGCAACCTATTGATAAAGTGGGTATAATTGAGAATCTCCTCTCTACTTTCGTCGGGTAGCCCCAAAATAAAGTGGGCCCCCACCGCGATTCCCATCGCTGCTGTCATCTCAATAGCCTCTTCTGCACAGCGGAATGTGTGGCCCCGATTTATAATCTCTAAGGTTCTATCGTAAACAGACTCTACTCCATACTCAATAGCTACAAAATGGCTGTGTGACAGCTCTTTAAATAGCTCCAATTTCTTTTGATCTATACAGTCGGGGCGGGTCCCCACAACAATTCCTACCACTCGTGGGTCGCTAAGAGCCTTCAGGTAGAGCTCTCTTAGGTGGGTAACCGAACTGTAGGTGTTGCTATAAGATTGAAAATAGACCAAGTAACCCTTTACTTTGCGGTATCTCCCTCTATGAAACTCTATCCCCTCTTCAATTTGAAGCTCTATAGATTTATTTGGAGTGCTGTAAGAGGGGTGAAATGCATCGTTATCGCAGTAGGTACACCCTCCCCACCCCTTGCTCCCATCACGATTGGGGCAGGTAAAACCGGCATCTACAACCACCTTCTGAACCCTCTCACCAAAGAGAGAGGTAAGGTAACTTAGATAGGAGTAATAGGGTGGCTTTTTGCTCTCCATTTTACAAATATAGTTATCTTTGTCTCTCTTATGAGAAGAGCACTATACATATTACTGCTAAATCTCTCTCTCCTCTCCTGCACCGTTTCACACAAAGAGGTAGAGAGCCCGCTTCCCCCATTGGATTCTATTGGAATAGGGTGGGGGATAGCTGCACAATCTGTAGTAGATTTACGGAGCGAACCCCAATATAGAAGTGCACTCTCTACCCAAATTTTAATGGGCACCCCTGTAAAGGTTTTAGAGCGTAGCGATGGGTGGAGTAGGGTTATTACACCAGAAGGATATGTAGGTTGGACATTGGAGCTTGCCCTCTCCTATTTAAACGATAAGGAGCATCAAGAGTGGATAGGGTTGCCCCGCCTTATTGTAACTGCACACTACTCTCTCTTTAGAGGGCAACCCAATGGCAATTCTCAAATAGTGGCAGATGGTGTCAAGGGCAATATAGTTGTTTTACTTGAAGAGGGCGCTACCCATTACAGAGTATCACTCCCCGGTGGAGTAGAGTGCTATCTCCCTTTAGAAGATGGCGTGGAGTTTTCACATTGGGTAGGGAGCCGCTCTTTGACGGTAGATAGTTTTATAGCAACTGCAATGGAGATGCTTGGTGCTCCCTATGTTTGGGGTGGCACCTCATTTAAAGGGGTAGATTGTTCCGGCCTTACCAAAACGGCACTCTTTTTAAATGGAGCAGTTCTTTTGCGAGATGCATCGCAACAGATTACCTTAGGTAAAGAGGTTGTGGCAGGAGAAAATTTCTCTCTCCTGCAGAGGGGCGACCTCCTCTTCTTTGGAGAGAGCGCCCAAGGGGGAAGAGAGGAGAAGATAGAGCATGTAGCTATATATATTGGAGAGGGGCAAATATTGCACTCCTCACAATTGGTGCGTATCAATTCAATTTACCCCTCGAGCAACAACTATTACCAAAATAGCAACAAATTCCTAAGAGCTAAACGATTAATTCCACTCTCTAAAGAGGATGAGAGTGTTATGCTCTTAAAAAATCATAGATGGTACTTTAAATAGAAATTAGACATTATTAGAACTATTATGGCAAGCATTAGAAGTTTAAAAAAAGATATCGACTATTTGGCCTCGGAGGTTTTGGTAGATTGCCAAATCTATCTCTTTACCAATGGTGGGAAAAATTTAGAGTCGATAGAGGCTATTGTAGATGCAACCTACCAATTGAGGGAGGATCTTTTCGATAGAATAAATACCCCAGTTAAAGAGGGTATAAAGAGCCACTTTAGATCAATCAAGGAAGATCTGAATAGTGGTATAGATTCTCTATTCGAGCAGATTAGCCAATTGGCTGCTGCAAAAGAGTAGGTAGTAGGGTAGGGCACCCCTTAGCGATAATCCCCTCTATAGGGTGAAGAGTTCTCCACCCCGCCTCAACTCAAGCTTTGGGGTATATTTTTTGATCTCCATATCCAACCGCTTTCTTTCGCCCCGAGTGAGACTATTTAGTAGGGTATAAAATTCTCTCCCATGGTTGTGGTGGCGCAGATGTGCCAATTCGTGCAGAATTACAAAATCACACAGCTCTTGTGGAAGCCTCATCAGGTGGCTGTTCAGAGAGAGTACCCCATTCGAAGAGCAACTCCCCCATCGCCCTTTAGAGCGCCTAATCTTCAACTCTGTCGGGTGTAGATTGTGTAGGGCAGAGAGGTAGGCTACCCTTTGAGGAAGATAGGAGTGGGCGGCACTCTTTAACACTTGGAAGAGGGCATTGAAGAGTGGTTCGCCTCTCCCATCTCTTAGAGTCTCTATAATATAGTGTGGCTGCTCTCTCTCCTCCTCTACAACTACTCTAAAGTGCCTCTTTCCCAATGAGAGCTCCCCCTCCTCTATAAAATGGAAAGAGAGGCTCCCCTCAATTAGCATAACCTCTGCCCCCTCTACAACATCAATCAAATTAAACTTACTCCTCTCCCTCTCCTTCTCAATAGCTTTCTCTATCCAACCCCTCTTCTTATCTACAAAGTGCAGAGCACTCTTCCAACTCAAAAGGTATGGAACTGTAACCACAACTCCCTTTGTGTGGGCTACAGAAATCCTAATATTTTTATAGCCTCTTCTTTTGATAAGAGAGATCTCTCCTATTCCAGAAATATTAAAGCGCTTTACTATTCTCATTAGGGCTCTAAAGTAGATAAAATGTTGCACTCTTAAAAAAAAGTGATATCTTTGCCTTCCCAATTTTGGGAGAATAATTAAATCAATTGCTTAGCTATGGCCTTATATCTAAACAAAGAGAAGAAGCAAGAGATTTTCGAGAAATACGGAAAGTCTAATGTGGATACCGGCTCCCCAGAGAGTCAGGTGGCTCTATTTTCCTACCGTATCACTCATCTTACCGAGCATCTTAAAGCCAATAAAAAAGATAATGTGACCAAACGGTCGCTTCAAAAATTGGTTGGACAGAGGCGTCGTCTTTTGGATTATTTAAAAAAGATCGATATAGAGAGGTATCGTGAGCTGATAAAAGTTTTAAACTTGAGGAGATAAAAGCAAAAAAAGAGGGTGTCGAAAGACACCTTTTTTTATTGCTCTTTGCTCTTTCATATGCAATTGTTATCTTTGCTGTTGCCACTCTTCTATATTTTTGTTCACCCTCTCAAACTCCTTAACAACAATAAAAAAGATAAAGCAAAAAAGAGAAGAGATAGGGGTAAAAAGCGACACTTTTAATTACTAAGTAGATAGACTAAAGCTGCTCTCTAAAGCGATCCGTAGCAGTTTTAGTTTTCAAATGGATAAATAATATAATAATAGACCCTTGTTGGAAGGGACGGATTGCAATTTTTTTATATGAATATTTTTAAAAAAGAGATCCAACTCCGAGACGGAAGAGTGATCGAAATTGAAACAGGCAAGTTGGCCAAGCAGGCAGATGGGGCTGTTGTAGTTAAGATGGGCAACACAATGCTCTTAGCAACTGTAGTAGCTGCCAAAGAGGCCAAAGAGGGGAGCGATTTTATGCCTCTTTCGGTAGAGTACAAAGAGAAGTATGCAGCTGCAGGGCGCTACCCCGGCGGCTTTCTTAAAAGGGAGGGTAGAGCCAATGATTCGGAAATTCTTGTATCAAGGCTTATTGATAGAGCTTTAAGACCTCTATTTCCAGAGAATTACCACGCCGAAGTTTTCGTAAATGTAAACCTAATTTCGGCCGACAAGAGTATTATGCCCGACGCTATGGCGGGCTTAGCTGCTTCGGCAGCCTTGGCTGTAAGCGATATTCCCTTTGGGGGCCCCATCTCCGAAGTGAGAGTAGCCAGAATAGAGGGGCAATTTGTTATCAATCCAACCTTTGAAGAGTTGACTCGTTCCGATATTGATATTATGGTGGCCGGTACCTTGAGCGACATTCTTATGGTAGAAGGAGAGTTTAAGGAGATTAGCGAAGCAGAGATGTTGGAGGCAGTCAAATTTGGCCACGAAGAGATAAAAATTCAGTGTCAAGCTCAAGTAGAGCTTAGCGAGATGGTGGGCAAAACCACAAAGCGAGAGTACTCCCACGAGAGCGACGACGAAGCTCTTCACAAAGCTGTAGAAGAGTATTGCTACCAAAGATGCTATACAATAGCAAAGAACCCCTCCTCTAAACAGGAGAGGAGTGAAGCTTTTGCAGCCCTTAAAGCAGAGTTCGAAGCAACTCTAAGCGAAGAGGATCTGGCCGAAAAACAGATAATGGTTAACCGCTACTACCATGCAGTAGAGAAGAAGGCTATGCGTAACCTAATCTTAGATGAGGGGGTGCGTTTAGATGGGAGGGCAACAGACAAGGTTCGCCCCATCTGGAGCGAGATTGATTACCTTCCCGCTACCCACGGTTCGGCACTCTTTACCAGAGGAGAGACCCAATCTCTCACTACCGTTACCTTAGGAACCCGTTTAGATATGAAAGAGGTAGATGAGGTGTTGGTAGAGGGCTCCCTTCCCCTTGTACTACACTACAACTTCCCTCCCTACTCCACAGGCGATGCCAGACCTTATAGAGGGGTAGGAAGAAGAGAGATAGGTCATGGAAATCTTGCCTTAAGAGCCATTAAAAACATGGTACCCAATGGAGAGGAGAACCCCTATTCGGTAAGGATTGTATCCGATATTTTAGAGTCTAACGGCTCCTCCTCTATGGCTACCGTATGTGCTGCAACCCTTTCGTTGATGGATGCCGGGATACAGATAAAAAAACCGGTTTCGGGAATAGCTATGGGGCTCATTGCCGATGTTGAAAGTGGCCGTCACGCCATACTCTCAGATATCTTGGGCGACGAAGACCACTTGGGCGATATGGACTTTAAAGTGGCAGGTACCAAAGATGGTATTACAGCTACCCAGATGGATATTAAAGTAGATGGACTCTCCTACAAGGTGTTGGAGCAGGCATTGGAGCAGGCGAGGGTTGGAAGGCTACACATCTTAGATGAGATGATGAAAACCATAGATAAGCCCCGTGCCGAACTTAAGCCACACACCCCAAGGATTGTCTCTATTGTAATTCCCGGTGAATTTATTGGAGCTGTGATTGGTTCGGGTGGAAAAGTTATACAAGAGATTCAGAAGAGTACCGGTACCACCGTTACAATTACAGAGGAGAATGAGAGCGGTATAGTAGAGATTTTTGGACAGAACCAAGAAGATATGGAGCGTGCCTACAACTGGATTAAGGGTATCGCTACAGTCCCCGAAGAGGGTACTATATATAACGGAAAGATCTCTTCTATAGTTGAATTTGGTGCTTTTGTAGAGATTTTACCCGGCAAAGAGGGTCTTCTTCACATCTCCGAAATGGATTGGAAGCGGGTGGCCAATGTAGAGTCTCTCTTTAAAGTGGGCGACGAAGTAGAGGTCAAACTTTTAGAGGTAGATGCCAAGACAGGTAAGATGAGATTGTCGCGTAGGGCTCTTTTAGAGAAACCCGAAGGGTATGTAGAACCCGAAAGAAGAGCAGCTCCTCCAAGAAGACACTCCTCTTCATTTAGAGATAAAAGAAGAAATTAGAGTTAAACTTTAAAGTTGATATTAGGGGTCTTAAAACTATTTGAGACCCCTTTTTTTCTACTATATTTGTAGAAATGGCCCTTAAACCCTTATAATTTATAGCCAATATGGAGATTTTTGAGATATCTCTTAAAAGGGATTCAATTTTCGACTTAGAGAAAATAATAGATGGCACTCTTTCTCTTAGCCTAAGCGCTCAGGCAAAAGAGAAAATAGTTGCCGGAAGAGAGTATTTAGAGAGTAGAGTAAAAGTGGCTACAAAGCCTATCTACGGTATAACTACCGGTTTTGGTTCTCTCTACAATATTAGTGTAGAGAACGAAAGTCTCTCCCGGCTACAGAGCAACCTAATGATGTCTCACGCTTGTGGAATAGGCGATTTGGTGCCTATCCCCATTGTAAAACTTATGATGGTACTCAAAATCAAATCGCTCTCTTATGGGCTCTCTGGAGTTAGATTAGAAACAGTAGAGAGGTTGATAGAGCTCTTTAACCACCAGATTTGGCCTGTTGTCTATACCCAAGGCTCCCTTGGCGCTTCGGGCGATCTTGCCCCTTTGGCAAATATGTCTCTACCCCTCATAGGAGAGGGCGAAGTGCTCTACAAAGGAGAGAGAGTGAGAGCAGCCAAGGTGCTTGCCAAGCTCAATATAAAACCTCTCTCTCTCGCCTCAAAAGAGGGGTTGGCTCTCCTTAATGGCACACAATTTATGTTGGCCTATGCTGTTTGGAATAGTCTAAAAATTGCAAAACTCTACAGAGCTGCCAACAAAATAGCGGCACTCTCATTGGATGCATTCAACTGCTCGTTGGAACCCTTCCACCCTGCACTCCACAAAGTGAGGCCACACAAAGGGCAGCAGCAGTGTGCCCAAGAGATAGTAGCTCTTTTAAAAGAGAGCCAGATTGCTGCAACGCCAAATAAAGAGGTGCAGGATCCCTACTCCTTCAGATGTATTCCCCAGATACACGGAGCTACCAAAGATACTCTTGACCACGCAATTTCTATATTTGAGACCGAAATTAACAGCGTAACAGACAACCCCACACTTCTCCCCCACGAAGATCTTATTGTCTCGGCAGGTAATTTTCACGGTCAACCTTTAGCACTCCCTCTCGATTTTCTATCTATTGCTGCGGCGGAACTTGGAAGCGTGTCGGAGCGACGAACCTACCAACTTATTTCGGGCAAAAGAGAGCTCCCCTCATTTCTAATTGCCACACCCGGCTTAAATTCAGGCTTTATGATTACCCAATATGCACAAGCCTCTGTGGTGAGTGAGAACAAACAGCTCTCTACCCCCGCCTCTGTAGATACCATAGACTCTTCACAAGGGCAGGAAGATCATGTAAGTATGGGGGCCAATGCCGCAACAAAGTGCTATAGGGTAGTAGAGAACTTAGAGAAGATTTTGGCAATAGAGCTCTTTAATGCGGCACAAGCTATTGAATTTAGAAGAGAGGGAGGGGGCTCAAAAAGGGTTAAGAGTTCACCCCAAATTGAGAAACTTTTAGAGAGCTATCGGGGTGTTGTCCCCTTTATAGAAAAAGATCAAGTGATGTACACCCATATAGATCACACTATCAAATTCTTAAGAGAGAGCAAGATTTTAAATGAGTAGAGTAGTTATAAAAAATATAGGGAAGCTTCTACAGATTGAAGAGAGCCCAATCGCCTCTCCAAAGAGTGGCGATTCCCTCTTGAGAGTAGAGAGCCTCTCCAATGCCTTTCTAATAATTGAGGGCGAAAAGATAGACTCCTTTGGCCCAATGGAGCAGCTCCCCCAAGAGTATAGCCTCAAAGAGGAGTGCTCTACCCCCCCTCTCTATAT
>Ga0265293_10008852_pt1 | contig 14702 bp, 16 predicted proteins | sample Munlanlewell138R_FD_192505 | JGI IMG/M metagenome (GOLD analysis project Ga0265293, IMG submission 192505) | Leachate microbial communities from a municipal landfill in Southern Ontario, Canada - Leachate well 138R | ecosystem: Engineered > Solid waste > Landfill > Unclassified | place: Canada...
AAGACGGTATGCCAAGCGAAACCCGCCCGCAATGGGATGTTGGCCTAGTTTGTCGGTGCGATCCGCGCCAGATGCCAGATATGGGCGGCAATATCGGCGGGCCAATGGGCCATATGCTGGCGCATCACCGCCTGATCACCTGCATAAAGCGCGCGCATCGCGGCCTCGAACCCCGGCTGATTGCCCGCCATGGCGCTGGCAAAGCGGTAAGCGGCATCGCGGTCCTGGGCCGAGGTATCGCCCCCATCGGCATGGCGCGCCGCATCGATCAATCGGCGCAGCGCCGCCGAGGCCCCGCCGCGCTGGCTGGCCAGCCAATCCCAATGGCGCGGCAGCAGCGTCACTTCGCGCGCCACGACCCCCAGCCGGGGGCGGCCGCGACTGCGCGGCTCGGTGCCATAGCGCGTGGCAATGGCCTCTGCGCCGCCGCGCAAATCGAGATCGGTGGCAGCACCCGTGGCATCGTCGAAAATCAGATAGCCGCTGCTATCATCGGGCGCGCCATGTTGGTGCAGCGCCAGCGCGACATCGGCTTCGGCGCCGTGGGCGATGCGGGTATTGCCGTGAAAGGCGGTGAGGGATCTGGGCATGGTCATGGCCTTTGAAATGTTTATACCCGGATGAAATATATTTACCAGGGTGAAAATTCAAGTGGAGTTTTGACCTAAGGCGCTGCATTATCTGAGCAGCTCAAGGCTTTGTTATCTAATCCAAAGTCCCTCGCGCTTGATCCGGTTGCGGATCATCTGTTCGCGACGCGGCAGATCGTTGCGATCAAACAGCGCGCGCAATTTCGCGCCTTTGCGTTGATAGACGAGCCGCCGCATCGGCTCATATTCCTTGAGGATTTTCTTGATCCGATTCGGGGCCGCGACCTCATGCAGGGCCGCGACGACCCGGTCACTTTCACGCGCATAAAGCAGCGGCAACAGCCGGTAATGGCAGCTTATACCCCCGTCAAGCATCCCCGCTGGCAGCGTGTCGCGCCCGCCCCCCAGCGCGTGGATCACCAGCGGCAGGGCAATCTGGTCAAGCCAGGGATCAAGCGGCTGACAGATCAGCGCCGGGGGCGGGTTATCGCGAATCTCGACCGCGTAATCGGTAAACAACCGGCCAAAGACACGCGGGCAACGATAGAAAAACCAGCCGGCGTTGAAATAAAGATAGCGTTGCCAGTATTCATCAGGGTGGCGTTCATCCAGCGAACTGACGAAATCCAGCCCGAAATGATCGTAAAGCGCGCCCCAGATCTGGCTATAACCGGGGCCGTAAAGCTCGATCTGCGGCCATGTGCCTTCGCGCCGAAGCGAGGCGGTGGGGCGATCGAAATCAAAAGGCACGGCGCTGAGCGGGCCGGTGATCAGCGTGTCGCTATCGAAAAACACGAAGGGCTCGCCCTCGGGCAGGGCGGCAAGGGCCTCGATCTTGTTGCCATAGGGATAGGACTGGCCGAAATGGTGGTTTGTGAATGGCACGATTTCTGCGCCCAGATCGCTTAACGCGGCGCGCAGCCCATCATGGTGCATGCGCGGATCATCGGCCCACAGCGGCCCCGGCTGCGGTTCCGCCACGAACAACCGCCCGGCAAAGCCCGGATCGCTGTGGCGCAGCGAGGCGGCAAAAAGCAGCGCTTCATAAGAGAGTCGGCCCCGCTGCCCGATGATGAGGATGTTGAAGGTCTGGGCGTTTTCGGGGGCCATCGGATGGGTTGCCTGTCGCTGCGTAATGCGCGCAGTATAGGGGGCGGCGCGAGGCTGAAAAAGCGGCAAATCCGGGGGGCGGGGGGAGTTTTCTACGGATTGTTGAGGGGACGGGGATAAATCCATGAAAGCCTTATCGATTGTTGCGCCGAACGGCGAGCGGATCGCGCGGGGCGAGAAGACGCTGGAGATCCGGCGCTGGGCACCCGGCCTCGGCCCCGGGGAGGATCTGCTGATCGTTCAGAACCGGCGGTATCTGCGGCAAGACGGCGAGGAAGACCCGGACGGCCGGGCGGTGGCGCTGGTCCGGGTGGCGGCGGTGCGGCCGTTCGTGGCGGCGGATATAGAGGCGGCCTGTGCGGGGTCTTTCGAAGAGGGGTGGCTGGCCTGGGAGCTGACCGATATCCGGCCGCTTTCGCGTAATGCAAAGGTGCGCGCGGCAAGGGGGATCTATGAGATCACGGGGGATTTTTCCTGACGGCGGCGCCGGGATCGGCTATGCTGCGGCGGCAGCAAGGAGAAGCGCGATGGCTGGCAGAAAGACCGGAAAGACGCCGGGCGAGGGCGAGGTGGTCCTGCTTTCTGGCGGCAATCCGCAAATTGCAAAAGGCGAGGGCGACGCCCCGGTGCAGGCCTATATCGCCGCGATGCCGGGCTGGAAATCCGATACCGGCCGGGCGCTTGATGCGCTGATCGAAAAGACGGTGCCCGATGTGCAAAAAGCGGTCAAATGGAATTCGCCGTTTTACGGGGTCAAGGGGCAGGGGTATTTTCTCAGCTATCACTGCTTTACCCGCTACATCAAGATCACCTTCTTTGCGGGCACCAAACTCGACCCGCTGCCGCCCGTGGGCTCAAAGGATCCGAACACGCGGTATTATCATATCCACGAAGATGAACCGCTGGACGAGGCGCTGCTCGTAAACTGGATCCGTCAGGCCGCGGCGCTGCCGGGGTGGGTGACCTGACACTTAGTCGAGCGCATGGGCGACCGCTGCGTGACAATGCAGTTCGGTCGTGGAAAACGCCGGGATCGGCGCATCTTCTGGCGCCAGCAGCAGCGGAATCTCGGTGCAGGCCAGCGCCACGCAATCCGCGCCCCGCTGGCCGAGCGCGGCGATGATCCGTTGATATTGCCGCCGCGTTTGCGGGCGAAAGCGGTTATGCACCAGTTCCTGATAAATGCTGTCATGGATGAAGCGTTTTTCATCCTCATCGGGCAGCAGCGCCTCTAGCCCGTTGCGGGCAAGGATGTCGGGATAGAAATCGCTCTCCATCGTTTTGCGCACGCCCAGAATGGCGACCCGTTTCAGACCCCTGGCGCGGATGGCTTCTGCCGTGACCTGCGCGATATGCAGAAACGGGATCGCAATATCGGGTTGAATCTGCGGCACGAAACGATGGACATCGTTGCAGGTGATCACGATGAAATCCGCCCCCGCCGCCTGTAGCGCCCGAGCCGAGCGTGCGATAAGCGCGCAGGCCATATCCTCGTCCTGCCGGTCGATCACGGCCGAGACATAGTCCTGCCGGTTCACGCTTTCGAGCACGATCCGTGCCGAACTGACACCCCCGGCGCGCTCTTGCGTGATCACATTGATACGCTTGTAATATTCGGCGGTGGATACCCAGCTCAACCCGCCAATCATCCCGATTTTCTTCATGCCCCGCTCCGTTTGGGCGAAAGGCTAGGAGGGACGGGGGATAATGGCAATGGGGATGTAAATGGTGGGCGACCCTGGAATCGAACCAGGCGTGGGTCTCCCCGGCGGAGTTACAGTCCGCTGCCGCACCTTGCAGCACGTCGCCCGCAGCCGGGTTTGGCCCGGTGCGAAGTGGGGGATACAAGCAGACCATGGGGGCGTCAATAGGAAAATCCCTTGCGCCCGGTCCGGCCACGGCGCATTGTCCGGCGCGCGACGGAACGGGGGCACGATCATGCAAAAACCCAAATGGGTCATCGAGAAGGAACAATCCAAGCGGCTGGCCGCGGCGGCGACGGTCTGGCTGTTCGGGTTGCATGCGGTGCGTGATGCGCTTTTGAACCCTGCGCGTATCCGGCTGCGGCTGATCGTGACGCGCAATGCGGCCGATCGGCTGGCCGATGCGATTGCTGCGGCGGGGATCGAGCCGGAAATCGTCGATGCGCGCCGGTTTACCGCGCCGCTTGATCCGCAATCGGTGCATCAGGGCGCGGCGCTTGAGGTCAAACCGCTCGACTGGGGGCCGTTGGCCGAGGTTTGCCTTGCGGGCGAGGACGGGCGCGCGCCGATGGTGGTGTTGCTGGATCAGGTGACCGATCCACATAACGTCGGCGCGGTGCTGCGCTCGGCCGAAGTATTTGGCGCGCGCGCGGTGATCGCGCCTGCGCGTCATGCGGCGCCCGAAACCGGGGCGTTGGCGAAAACGGCATCGGGGGCGCTGGAACGCCAGCCCTATCTGCGGGTGCGCAATCTGGGCGACGCGATGGAGGAATTGCGCGCCATGGGCTATGTGCTGCTGGGGCTGGATGGCGAAGCCGATATCCCGCTGCCACAGGGGCTTGCGGGGTTGGCCGGGCGGCCGGTGGGGCTGGTGCTGGGGGCCGAGGGGCCGGGGCTGCGCGCCCGCACGCGCGAGACCTGCGATATGCTGGTGCGTATCCCGGCGGCGGCGGAATTCGGTTCGCTTAACGTGTCGAACGCGGCGGCGGTGGCGCTTTATGCGGCGGCTGAACGCGGCTGACGGGCTCACCGTTCATCACTCTTTCGTTGAGGGGGGTTTCGCATCCATGCTGCCACGTGCATTTTTGGGGCAACCCTACCACGAGAATCGCTGATGTTCATGCGCCATAGTCTGCACGGATTACTGATTGCCCTTGCGCTGGCGAGCCTTGGCCCGGGCCTGCGCCCGGCGCTGGCCGGGCCCGAGGTGCATACGACCGGCGGGATCGCGATCCATGGTGCCGATCCGGTGGCCTATTTCACCACCGGACGCGCGGTGGCGGGGGTGCCGGCCTATGCGCTGATGTGGGCGGGGGCGACCTGGTATTTCGCATCCGCCGAACATATGGCGGCGTTTGAGGCCGACCCCCGTGCCTATGCGCCGCAATTTGGCGGCTATTGCGCCCATGCCGCCGCGCAGGGCGGGCTTTTGGCGGCACGACCCGAGATTTTCGTCATCCATGAGGGCAAACTCTATCTGGCGGCAACGCAGGATGCGCTGGATCAGTGGCGCGCCGACGCCCCGGGCCATATAGCGGCAGCGCAACGGAACTGGCGCGATCTGATCGACGAGTGATCGCGTGATGTTAACGTTCTGTTCACAGTTCGTTTACACCCCTTTCAAGTCAGGCGACCCCACCTATTTATCTATCAGAGGCGCGATATTGGAACTTCCGCGCTTCTCTTCACTGTCCCTCGTTCCGAACTGGCGCCCGGTTCATCCCGGGCGCTTTTTTGTCTGGGCCGCCGCTGATCCGCGCCATTTACCTTGTGCGGATCTGTGCTAGATTGGCAGACATGACACAGCAAAAACCCGATATCCAAAGAATATTCGAAACCACGCGCGTCATCGCCGTGGTCGGCGCCTCGAACAAGCCGGAACGGCCCAGTTATTATGTGGCCGAATATCTGGCGGAACTGGGTTACCGCGTGATTCCGGTCAATCCGGGGCTGGCGGGGCAGGTGCTGCATGGTGAAACGGTCTATGCATCGCTGGCCGATATTCCCGATGAAATCACCGTTGATATGGTCGATATCTTCCGCCGGTCCGAGGATGTGCCCCCGGTGGTTGATGAGGCGCTGGCAGCATTGCCGGGTCTGCGCACCGTATGGATGCAGATGGGCATCGTGAACGAAGCCGCAGCACAGATCGCCCGCGAACGCGGCATGGCGGTCGTGATGGACAAATGCCCCAAGGTCGAATATCCGCCCCTGTTTGGCACGCGCCGGCTGGATGATATCGCCGCGCACTGATGTTTAGCGCCCGGCCTTTTCGCTGATACCCGATTGCCCGGCGCGCCGGTCAAGTTCGGCCAGCACTTCGGCGAGCGTGATATCGCGCGCGGCCAGCATCACGGCCAGATGGTAAATCACATCCGCCGCCTCATAGACCAGATTATCGCGATCATTGGCGACACAGGCGATCACGGCCTCGATCGCTTCTTCGCCGAATTTCTCGGCGCATTTTTCGGGGCCTGCGGCCAAAAGCCGGGCGGTCCAGCTGGTTTCCGTATCGCCGCTGCGCCGCGCGGCGATGGTATCGGACAGGCGCTCTAGCGTGGTCATGCGAGCCTCACGGGGATGCCGGCGGCGGCCATATGTTCCTTGGCCTCGCGCACGGTGAAAGTGCCGAAATGGAAGATCGAGGCCGCAAGCACGGCACTGGCATGGCCCTCGATCACGCCTTCGACCAGATGATCCAGCGTGCCGACCCCGCCCGAGGCAATGACCGGAATGTTGACCGCATCGGCCACGGCGCGGGTCATCGGGATATTATAGCCATCGCGCGTGCCGTCACGATCCATCGAGGTCAGCAGGATTTCGCCTGCGCCCCTGGCCGCCACAAGCTGCGCGAATTCCACCGCATCGATGCCGGTGGCTTTGCGCCCGCCATGGGTAAAGATTTCCCATTTGCCGGGGGCCACGGTGCGCGCATCAATCGCCACGACGATACATTGGCTGCCGAAACGATCGGCCGCGCGGGCCACCACATCGGGATCGGCCACGGCGGCGGAATTGAAGCTCACCTTATCCGCCCCCGCCAGCAGCAGGTTGCGCACATCTTCGGTGCTGCGCACACCGCCGCCGATGGTCAGCGGGATGAAACACTGTTCGGCCGTGCGGGTGACCAGATCGAACATCGTGCCGCGGTTTTCATGCGTGGCATTGATATCGAGAAAGCACAGCTCGTCCGCGCCCGCCGCATCATAGGCGCGCGCGCTTTCGACCGGATCGCCGGCATCGACCAGATCGACGAAATTCACGCCTTTGACGACGCGGCCATCGGCCACATCAAGGCAGGGGATGACGCGGGTTTTCAGCATGGATTATTCCTTTAGCGCTGCAAGGGCGGCGGCCAGATCGATCGCGCCATCATAAAGCGCGCGCCCCGAAATAGCGCCCGCGATCACGCCGGTATCGCGCAGGGCGATCAGATCGGCAAGCGACGCCACCCCACCCGAGGCAATGACAGGAATGCTGACAGCGCGGGCCAGCGCCTCGGTCGCGTCGATATTGGGGCCCTGCATGGCGCCATCGCGGTTGATATCGGTATAGATGATGGCGGCAACGCCCGCATCCTCATAGCTTTGGGCAAGATCCCCGGCCATGACATCGGTTTCCTCGGCCCAGCCTTTGGTTGCGACGCGGCCATGGCGCGCATCTATGCCCACGGCCACCTGACCGGGGAAAGCGCGCGCAGCTTCGCGCACCAGGGCTGGATTTTCCACCGCCACCGTGCCCAAAATCACGCGCGCCACCCCACGGCCCAGCCAATGTTCAATCGTGGCCATATCGCGGATGCCGCCGCCAAGCTGCGCGGGCACGGGGCAGGCGGCCAGAATTGCCTCGACCGCGGCGCTGTTGACGGGGCTGCCGGCAAAGGCACCGTTCAGATCCACCAGATGCAGCCATTCGCACCCGGCGCGCACGAATTCCTGCGCCTGAGCGGCGGGATTGTCGTTGAATATGGTGGCCTGGTCCATCTCGCCCTTGTAAAGGCGGACGGCCTGACCATCCTTGAGATCAATCGCGGGGTAAAGGATCATGGCAGACTTTCAGATCAAGGGGCGCGCCACGCGTTCATGGCGCCCAGGCAAGGAAATTCGCAATCAGGCGCAATCCGGCCTGCTGGCTTTTTTCGGGGTGAAACTGGGTGCCGAGGATATTATCCCGCCCGACAATGGCCGTGATATCACCGCCATAATCGACATGGGCCAGCCGTTCGCGGGCATTGGCGGCGCGGAAATGATAGGAATGGACGAAATAGGCATGATCGCCCGTCGCAATCCCGTCCAGCACCGGGTGGGGATGATCGATCACGAGGTCATTCCAGCCCATATGTGGCACCTTTAACGCCCGCTCAGTGGGGGCGATCGGCACAACTTCGCCGCCGATCCAGCCGAAGCCGGGCATATCTTCGTATTCGCGGCCCCAGTCGGCCAACATCTGCATACCGACGCAAATGCCAAGAAACGGCCGCCCCTTGGTGATCACCGCCAATTCGATCGCGTCGAACAGCCCGCTGCGCCCGGTCAACTGCCGCTTGCAGGCCGGAAAGGCCCCGTCGCCGGGCAGCACGATGCGATCCGCCCGCGCCACCATATCGGGATCGGCGGTGACGATCACTTCGCCAGCATCGGTTTCCGCAGCCATGCGTTGAAACGCCTTGGCGGCGGAATGCAGATTGCCCGAATCGTAATCAACAAGCGCGGTCAGCATGGGGCCAGTCTGGGCGTTGGGCGCGGCTCACAGCGCGCCTTTGGTGGAAGGAATCGCATCAGCCCGGCGCGGATCGGTTTCCAGCGCATCACGCAAGGCGCGGGCCAGCGATTTGAACGCAGCTTCGGCAATATGGTGGCTGTTGATGCCGTGCAGCATATCGATATGCAATGTGATACCGCCATGGGTGGCAAAAGCCTGAAAAAATTCGCGCACCAATTCGCAATCGAACGTGCCGATCTGCGCCGTTGGCAGCGCCACATTCCACACCAGATAGGGCCGCCCCGACAGGTCAAGCGCCGTGCGCACCAGCGCGTCATCCATCGGCAACAGGCACGATCCATATCGCCGGATGCCGGTTTTATCGCCGATGGCCCGCGTCAGCGCCTGCCCAAGCGCGATGCCGGTATCCTCGACCGTGTGGTGATCGTCGATATGGGTATCGCCCACGGCGCGCACGCGCATATCGATCAACGCATGGCGGGCCAGTTGATCAAGCATGTGATCGAAAAAGCCGACGCCGGTATCATTATCATACTGGCCGGTGCCATCGAGGTTGATCTCGACCGAAATGTCGGTCTCGGCGGTTTTTCGGGTGATTGAGGCTGTGCGCATCGGGAACTCCGCTGGTCTGCCGCCTTATAGGCGGGCCGCGCGGCTATTCCAAGGGACCAGCGGCGCAAAATGCCCGATAGTTTACGGAAATCCCGCTTTCCCCGAAGGGAAATATTCATTTCAACCTGTGAGAAAATTGGAGCGGGCGATGAGATTCGAACTCACGACCCTAACCTTGGCAAGGTTATGCTCTACCCCTGAGCTACGCCCGCATCCGTTGGGTGAGGGATCATTTATACGGGGCGTCCCAAGGCTGCAAGGGCAAAAATACGTTTTTTCATTTTTCCCCGATTTTCGGCAAAAACGGGAACATAGGGCGAACAAGTCTTTCCCTTCGTTTGCGATCTGATTAGACTGGCGACATGAGCATGCAAGACGACGCCACCCCCAATGAATCTGCGCCGACCCGCCCGCGGCTAAGCGAAATGGCCATGGCCGCGCGGCCTGCCGGGCCTGCGCATTACCTTGATGATCTTAACGCCGCGCAGCGCGCCGCGGTCGAGGCCGTGGATGGCCCGGTGCTGATGCTTGCAGGTGCGGGCACGGGGAAAACCAAGGCACTGACCACGCGGATTGCGCATCTCATCAACACGGGCCGCGCCTTTCCAAGCCAAATTCTGGCGGTGACATTCACCAACAAGGCGGCGCGGGAAATGAAGGATCGGATTGGCCGGCTGTTGGGAAATACGCTTGAAGGGACGCCGTGGATGGGCACCTTCCATTCGATATGCGTCAAGCTGTTGCGCCGGCATGCGGAATTGGTGGGCCTGAAGCCTAACTTTACAATTTTAGACAAAGATGACCAGATTCGGCTTATTAAGCGGATTCTTGAAGCGGAGCGTGTTGATCAGAAGCGATGGACCGATCGCTGGGTTGCTGCGCATATTGATAACTATAAAAACCGCGCAATTCGCGCGGATGCAGTTAATCCCGATTCAGGGCCGTTTGTTGAGCGAATTGTTGACGCAGCACGGGATAAGACTGGACACACACGCTCGGTTGGAATGATTTATACCCAGTATCAGGATCGGCTGCGCGCGCTTAATGCCGTCGATTTCGGCGATCTGCTGCTGCATATGGTGGCGATTTTCCAAAACCACCCGGATGTGCTGGCGCAGTATCAGCGGCAGTTTCGTTATATTCTGGTGGACGAGTATCAAGATACCAACGTCGCCCAATATATGTGGCTGCGGCTGCTGGCGAGCGGGCATCGCAACATCTGTTGCGTGGGCGATGATGATCAGTCGATCTATGGTTGGCGCGGGGCCGAAGTCGGCAATATCTTGCGTTTCGAGAGCGATTTTCCCGGCGCGACCGTGATCCGGCTTGAACAGAATTACCGCTCGACCCCGCATATTTTGGGCGCGGCCTCGGGTGTGATTGCAGGCAATCAGGGCCGGCTTGGCAAGGAATTGTGGACCGACGCATCCGATGGCGAAAAAGTCCGCCTGATCGGCCATTGGGACGGCGAAGAAGAAGCCCGCTGGATCGGCGAGGAAATCGAGGCCCTGCAGCGCGGCACCCGGGGCCTGCGTGGCTATAGCCTTGATGACATGGCGATTCTGGTGCGCGCCAGCCACCAGATGCGCGCATTCGAGGATCGTTTCCTGTCGATCGGTCTGCCTTACCGCGTGATTGGCGGCCCGCGCTTTTACGAGCGGTTGGAAATTCGCGATGCGATGGCCTATTTCCGCGTCGTCGTCAGCCCCAGCGATGATCTGGCGTTCGAGCGGATCGTGAACACCCCCAAACGCGGATTGGGTGAAAAGGGGCTGCAAAGCATTCAGGTGCTGGCGCGCGAGCGTGGCATCAGCCTGTTTGACGCCACCCGCGCCGCGTTGGCCGAAGGTGCGCTGGGCGGCAAGGCGCGCGGGGCGGTGACGCAGTTGATGGCGCAATTCGCGCGCTGGCAGATGCTGGCGCAGACCCCGCCGCGGCAGGCGGTGGTGGTGGACGATGATGTGTTCGAACGCGACGCCGATGCGCCCATCAGCCATATCGAACTGGCTGAACAGATTTTGGACGAATCGGGCTATACCGCCATGTGGCAGGCCGACAAGAATCCCGACGCGGCGGGGCGGCTTGAAAACCTCAAGGAATTGGTCAAGGCGCTGGAACAGTTTGAAAACCTGCAGGGGTTTTTGGAACATGTCGCGCTGATCATGGATAACGAATCCGAACGCGATGGCGCCAAAGTATCGATCATGACATTGCATGGCGCCAAGGGGCTGGAATTTCCGGTCGTGTTTTTGCCCGGCTGGGAAGACGGGCTGTTTCCCAGCCAGCGCAGCATGGATGAAAGCGGTGTGAAGGGGCTGGAGGAAGAACGCCGTCTGGCCTATGTCGGCATCACCCGGGCCGAGGAAATCTGCACCATATCCTTTGCCGCGAATCGGCGGGTTTATGGCCAGTGGCAAAGCGCGCTGCCATCGCGGTTCATCGATGAATTGCCGCCCGAACATGTGGATGTGCTGACGCCTTCGGGGCTTTATGGGCATGCGGCCAGCACCAGCACGATCGACAGCAAGGCCGCGCGCGCCGATGTTTATAATTCACCGGGCTGGAAACGGCTGCAACAGGCACAGACTGCGCGGCCGGTGCGCCCCGTGGTGATCGATGCCCAGGCGGTTGCCTCATTTACCAAGGGCGCGCGCGTCTTTCACCAGAAATTCGGCTATGGCACCGTCATGGGGATCGAGGCTGACAAGCTCGATATCGAATTCGACCATGCAGGTGCCAAAAAGGTCGTGGCGAAATTCATCGTGCCCGCCGAACAGGCAGGCGATGTGCCGTTTTAGCGTGCCGCCACCCGCGCCCCAAGGCTTGCGAGCGTCCAGGCGGTGAACTCATCCATCAGGTTTGCGGCCGCGCGATCAAAGGCCGCGACCAGAACCAGCGTATCGGTGGATGCGGCCTCGGCGCGGGCGGTGAATGTGCGGCTGGCGATGATGCGCGTATCCGATTCGCGCAAGATCCGCGCCGTCATGCGCAGGTTCACGAGCGGGGCGGCATCGGCATCGGGCTGTTCGGCCTGAAAATCCACCAATTCGGTGACGATGGCAAAATCCCCGCCCGGCCCCAGGGGGCGGCGCGCGACATAGCGCACGGCATTGCTGCGTTCCAGCGCGCGCACCATCAGCGTTTGCACCATGACCGGCGCAGGTTCGCCCCAGCGGGCTTCGGGCAGATATTGCGCCTGAAAGGCATTGGGCCGGATCATGATCCGGTCGGTATCCAGCGCGCCGCTGGTGGTGGGCAATTCCACGATGATATCGCGCGCAAGCGGCGCGCCGCTTGCCACCACACCGGCGTTTTCGGCGCGCAGTTCATAGACTTCAAGCGGGGTGGTGGCATCGCTGAGCGCGGAAATGGCGCTGCAACCGGCCAAAAGCGTCAGGGCGGCAATGGCAATAGCGGGGCGGAGCATGGCGGGCCTCATCTTCTGCGGAAATCGGGGGTTTGCTGGTTCAGAAAGAAGCGCGCCGGATCGCGCTGGATCTGGGTGGTCAGTTGATCGAGATTTTCGATCAGATTGCGGGTTTCCTGTGCCAGCCGCGCGAAATTGGGCAGGGCGCCGGCGGCAAAGGCCTGAACCGGGGCACCGGCACTGGTGACGACGCTTTGGAATTCGGCAAATGCGGCCTCGGCGGCGGCGCTGGCGGCGCGCAGATCGGCGGTAATGGTGGGGATATCAGCCGCCACCAGCCCGATCGCGCCGTTCAGCTCGGCCAAAGTGGTGCGCAGATCATCGGTGATGGCGCTGATATCCTCGTTGATCACGCGGTCGGCGCCGACAAAGGCGCTTTCGGCGGCGCCAAGCGCGCGTTCGCCGGTTTCCAGCGCGGAATTGATCGCCGAAAGGGTGGTATTGGCGTTGTTGAATGTCGTCGTGACAGTGGTAAGCGAGGTTTCGGCATCGCTGATCAGCCCTTCGACGCGGCCCGATGCCTGGCTGATATCGCGCCCTACCTCGGTGACGGTGCGCGATGCCACCTCGGTCGCGGTGCGGATATCGGCGATGATCGCGGGCAGATCATTTTGCGCGGCGGCATTGATGGTTTGCACGGCTTCGGTCGTTTCGGCCAGCGCGGCGCGGGCATCGGCCACCAGCGCGGTGCCGTCCTCGGCGATAAAGCGGTTAAGCTGGGCAGAGGCTTCGTCGATGCCGCTTAGCGTGCCATCGATGCGGGCCAGAACGGCATCGGCGGCGGCGATCGTAGCCTCGGCTTCGGACAGGCGGGCAGTGGCCGCAACCCCGGTGGCGCGATAGGTGCCCAAAGTGGCGCGCGCATCGATGATCACATCGCTGAATTGTTCGCGCATTTGTTCAAGCATTGTGCGCAGCGCATCGGTCGTGGTGGTCAGATCATCGGTGATATAGGTCTGCGCCACGGAAATCACATCGCGCGCACCGGTGATGGTTTCGATCCCCTCATAAAGCGCGACGCGGCCTTCTTCGGCCAGATCACCGATCGATCCCAGTGTGGTATCGGCGGTGGCCAGCACCACGGTAATCGCGCCGGTCAGCTCGTCCAGCGTGGCGTTAAAGGCGTCGATCTGTTCGGCAAAGCCCGAAATCGAGCCGGTGATATCGGAAAAGGATTCCAGCGATTGCGCGAAATTATCCGAGGCATCTTCAAGATTGCCCAAAATCCGATCCACCCGCCCGCGATTTTCGCCGCCAAGGCTGTTGGATATTTCCTGCACGATCAGCAACATTTCGCTGAGCAGTTCCGGCCCGTCTTCGGACAGGCTTTGCAGGATCGAGCGGCCCGATTGAATTTCCGGGATCTCGCCCTCGGGGCCACGGCGCAGCAGCGCCGCATCCGGCGTGCCGGCGGTGATGCCGACATAGGCCACGCCGGTGACGCCCTGCGATTCGATCGTGGCGATACTGTCCTCGCGGATCGGGGTCTCGGCGCCGACCTCGATCCGGACGCTGATTGCGCCTTCGCCGCCCGGCGACAGGCCCACAGCCACCACACGCCCCACCGGCAGGCCGCTGAAACGCACGTCAGACGCATTGTTCAGCCCCGATACCGATGAAAAGGTGATGTCGTAATAGGCAAATTGCCGGTCGAGTTCGACCCGCGCGAACCAGAGCAAGAACGCCAGAATTCCGATGGCGCCGGCCAGGGCGAAAGCCCCGATCAATATGTAATTCGCCCGTGTCTCCATCGTGGTTCAGCCTTGCTCGTTTGCGGCCATATCCTGCGCGGCACGCGCGCGGGGGCCGTGGAAATATTCATGCACCCAAGGGTGATCGACATCCAGCATCTGGCGCATCGTGCCACTGACCAGCACCTTGCGTTCGGCCAGCACGGCGATTCTGTCACAGACTGCATGCAAAGTATCGAGATCATGCGTCACCAGAAAGACCGTGAGTCCCATGGACCGGCTCAGCCCGCGAATAAGCTGGTCAAAGGCCGAGGCGCCGATTGGATCAAGCCCCGCGGTCGGTTCATCCAGAAACACGATTTCGGGATCACGCGCCAGCGCGCGGGCAAGGCCGGCGCGTTTGCGCATCCCGCCCGACAGATCGGAGGGGTATTTGTCGCCCGCATTCCATGGCAGCCCCGCCATCGAGATTTTCAGATCGGCCAGATGCCGCCGGATATCGGGATCAAGGCCCGGGACCGCGCGCAAGGGCACTTCGACATTTTCGCGCACGGTCAGCGATGAAAACAGCGCCCCATCCTGAAACATCACGCCCCAGCGGGCCTCAAGCGCGGCGCGGGTCGCCTCATCCGCGGCAAGCACATCGGTGCCCAGCACATTCACGCTGCCCGCCGCGGGGCGCATCAGCCCGGCAATCGTGCGCAACAGCACCGATTTGCCGGTGCCCGAACCGCCAACCACGCCCAAAATTTCGCCGCGATAGACATCGAGGTCCAGCCCTTCGTGCACCACATGGCTGCCAAAGCGGGTATGCAGATCGCGCACGGATATGACGATATCGCGGTTC
>Ga0265293_10008853_pt1 | contig 14701 bp, 7 predicted proteins | sample Munlanlewell138R_FD_192505 | JGI IMG/M metagenome (GOLD analysis project Ga0265293, IMG submission 192505) | Leachate microbial communities from a municipal landfill in Southern Ontario, Canada - Leachate well 138R | ecosystem: Engineered > Solid waste > Landfill > Unclassified | place: Canada...
TTCTATATTGCCGACCGGAGAAAATCGGAATTTACTTACCCGCTACATTCCCATAGTGAGTTCGAAATTAATTATATTGAAAATGCCGAAGGGGTAAGGCGTATAGTGGGTGACTCGGTTGAGGTTATCGGCAAGTACGACCTTACACTTATCGCAGGTGAAGAGTTGGAGCATGTATGGGAGCAGTATCATTGTACCTCCAGACAGATCCGGGAGATCACCATCCAGTTCTCCAAGGATCTTTTTTTTGGTAATTTTATCCATAAGAATCAGTTCGACAGTATCCGGAGGATGCTCAACAGTGCGCAGAAAGGGATTAACTTCCCGATGGAAACCATTATGAAAATTTATCCCATACTCGACACCCTCTCCGCCGAGAAGTCGGGATTCTATGCCGTGGTAAAACTGTTGACCATTCTGTATGAACTATCCTTGTGCGACAATTACCGTACGCTGGCGAGTACTTCGTTTGCCCATATCGATGAGAATTCCGACAGCCGCCGGGTACGCAAAATCCATGAATATATCAATAACCATTATAAAGAGGAGATACGGCTGGAAGAGCTTGCGAATATCATAGGGATGACCCCCGTGGCGTTGAGCCGTTTTTTTAAATTAAGATCCGGAAAAACCGTGTCCGATTATATTATCGATATCCGCGTAGGACATGCTGCAAGGCTTTTGGTGGATACGACAAATGCCGTGGTTGAAATATGTTACGAATGCGGATTTAACAATTTGTCAAACTTCAATCGTATTTTTAAGAAAAGAAAAAGCTGCTCTCCAAAAGAGTTCCGTGAAAACTATCGGAAAAAGAAACTGATTATCTGAGTTTTGTTGATCAATAATAGGCGGTTAAAATTGTAGGATCAGTAATAGTACTTCTTCAAAACAAAAAATTGTTGCCTTTTTATTTTATTTTTTTACAATTGATTAAGAAAGTATCATGATAAGATAATATAATACTTGAATTTAATCGAGCACATGTCTATTTTTGTAACATAAGTACGATTTTTATCAATTTTTATAATAATCATCATTGTATGAAAAACATTGTTATATTATGTATGGCTCTGATAATGAGCTTTTCGTTGATGGCACAGCAGCGCAGAATAACCGGTACTGTGACGGACAGTAAAGACAACTCTGCGATGATTGGTGTGAATATTATGGAAAAAGGAACTATAAACGGTACTATAACTGATATCGATGGGAATTTTTCCTTGAATGTAACAACGCAGAATCCGGTGTTGGTTTTATCCAGTATCGGCTATAAGACACTTGAAGTCACTATCGGGAATCGTTCCATCCTGAGTATTACCATGGAAGAAGATGCCGAGATGTTGGATGAAGTTGTTGTGGTGGGATATGGAACTATGAGGAAGAGTGATCTCTCCGGGGCGTCTATATCAGTAGGTGAAGATAAAATTAAAAGTTCTATTGTCACCAACTTGGACCAGGCGCTGCAAGGACGTGCGGCGGGTGTTACCTCGGTAATGACTTCTGGCGCTCCGGGTTCGGCGGTGTCTATCCGTATCCGTGGACAAGCTACCATCAATGCAGGTGCGGAACCATTGTATGTGGTTGACGGTGTTATTTTTCAGGGGGGCAGTACTACCGGTCTCAGTTTGGGATTGAACCTGGGTAATGGTAGGGGAGCCATTTCGCCACTCTCTACGTTAAATCCTTCCGACATCGTATCCATGGAGATTTTGAAAGATGCTTCGGCAACTGCTATCTATGGCGCTCAAGGCGCTAATGGTGTTGTCCTGATCACAACCAAACGAGGCCAATCGGGAAAAGCAAAGTTTACTTACGAAGGAATGTTTGGTGTACAAGATCAGATCCGTCGCCTGGATATGATGAATCTTCGGGAGTACGCGATTTACAATCACTCCATAGCTGCTACAACCGGAGGTACGGATGGTACTCCCGAGTACCGTGATCCTTCTCTGTTGGGTAAGGGTACTGATTGGCAGGATGCGATCTTCCGTCAGGCATTGATGACCCAGCATACTGTTTCGGCACAGGGAGGTGTGGATGCAGTACAATACTATGTGTCCGGCTCTTTCATGGATCAGGAAGGGACGATCATAGGTACCGATTTCAACCGTTATTCGTTCAGGGTGAACCTGGATGCCAACTTAAAACCATGGATGAAGTTAGGCTTAAACACCATGTACTCGAAAACAAGCGAACGTCTGGGGCGTGCCGAAGGGACCGAAGGTGTCTTGACCTATTCTCTTCTTACCCCTCCTGATATACCTATTTATGACGCTTACGGAAACTATGCTTCCACAGTAAGGGAAGGTTATACCCGTATCAATCCGATTGCTATTGCCGAGCTGGATGAGAATCTTTTGGATCGGCAAAAACTGAACGGTAATATCTTTATGGATATAACCCCTTTGAAAGATTTGACCTGGCATACCGAATTAGGCTATGACATCAGCAATTCCCGTTCGGAACAATGGCAACCGACCTATGATTTCGGGCCGGCCGTACAACGACCGATAAACAGGATATATTGGCAACGGAACAACAATATGTACTGGCAGCTTAAGAATTATCTGACCTATAACGGCCGGATAGATAAGCATTCATTTACAGCAATGGCCGGCCAGGAAGTCTGGGAATCATCGTGGGAATGGCAGAGGATAGGCGCTGATAATCTGCCTGGGAACGAAATACGTAACCCTCAGTTAGGCGACCAGGATACTTACCAGATTGCCGACGGAATGGGCGATGGGGCAATGGCCTCTTTCTTTACGCGTGAAACCTATAATTACGATGATCGCTACCTATTAACCTATACCTATCGTTATGACGGGTCTTCCAATTTCGGGCCTAAGAACCGGTGGGCGGGATTCCATTCGGCAGCAGCTTCCTGGCGCTTTTCGAATGAAGCCTTCTTTACATCGCTGAATAGCATCATCAGTAACGGTAAACTGCGTATTGGCTGGGGACAGACAGGCAACTCCAATATAGGAGGAGGATTGTGGGGTGCAAGCCTTCAGATGTTCCCTACAGGCTTAGGCGCAGGTTACAAGCAGGCCCAGATAGCCAATCCTTATGTGAAATGGGAAACGCAGGAACAATGGAACCTCGGGCTTGACCTCAACTTCCTAAACGACCGTATTAATCTGGTCGTAGACCTGTATGACAAGACTGCCAATGATATGTTGATGCAATTACAGTTACCTTCTTATTTCGGGTCGAGAGGAAATGGCAACTCTGCATTGACTGCTCCGATGGGTAATTATGGAACCATCAACAACAAAGGATTGGAAATTTCATTGAACACCCGCAACTTTACCGGTGACTTTACATGGGATACCGATTTCCAGATCTCGTTTAATAAGAATAAGCTGGTGGCACTGTCGGGTACCGATGCCTCCGGTATTGAAGGTTACGGACAATGGAGCGATGTGGTAAGCCTTTCGAGGATAGGCGGACCGTTGTATGAGTTTTACGGCTATATAGCCGATGGAGTATATAATAATAAACAGGATATAGAAGAACATCTGTGGGGTGAGATCCCGGAGAATAGTTACGACCGCTATGCTACCGTGTTCGTAGGCGATATAAAATACAGGGATATTAGTGGCCCCGAAGGAAAACCGGATGGTAAGATCAACACCTACGACCGCACGAATATAGGTTCGCCTCTCCCGAAATTTACTTATGGGTTGACCAATACCTTCAGCTATAAGAATTTTGATCTTACCCTGTTCATGCAAGGAAGCTATGGTAATAAAGTATTCAATGCTTTAAGCCGCGACCTTACCGGTATGGGGTATTGGAACAATCAGTTGAAAAAGGCAATGGATTATGCCAATCTGATCCCCATAGATCCTGATAAGCAATATCCGGTACAAAATCCTTATAATCCTGAAGCCATGATCAATAACTGGTTTGAGGATATCGATAATGTTACGCTCTCTAATCCCGACACAAAGATGTCGCGTGCCGGCAAGAGCCTGCCCTATAATAACCAACGTATCAGCACCAGGTATATAGAAGACGGATCTTATTTGCGGGTAAAAAATATTGTACTGGGTTATACGCTTCCACAAAAAATGCTCCGTAAAGTGCAGATAGATAACGTAAGGGTATATGCCAATATCCAGAACTTATGGACATTCACCAAATATTCGGGTTACGATCCCGAAGTAGGTGTAAATCCACAGGATGCCAACGGTTATACATTCGGGTTTGATCAGGGTCGCTATCCGGCTCCAAGGATTATCTCTTTCGGTGTTAATTTATCATTTTAATATTATAATACCTTATAATCATATGCAAAGAATAAATAAACTGCTACTCATTGTAGCGATAACAATAGGGATGTTTTCCTGCGAGGATTTTTTAAATCGTCCCGATAAAGCCAATTATACATTGTCTGATTTTTATCAGAACGATGAGCAATGTTTCCAAGCTGTAAATCCGCTTTATACCGTTCCCTGGTTTGATTTTTTCCGGGGATGGTTGCGTGTGGGAGATTGTCAATCAGGCAATTATTTTATGGATAGCAACGGATTCTGGATGCTCACTCCAAACGAAGATATGGAAGAGGTGAAAAATATGTCCGCTTCCCTATGGGCAGTGAATGCCCGTGCCAATACCGTATTGGAAAATATCAACCTCTATGCCGGGCCCGGTACGACCGAAACCGGGCGTAATGCCGCCAAAGGTGAAGCATTGGTGTGGAAGGCAATGGCTTATTTCTACATGGTTCGGATCTATGGTGCAGTGCCCATTGTCCATAATAATACCGAATTGCTGGCCACCGGAGAATACAATGGCCTATACCGTGCAAAGATTGATAATGTATATGATTATATTGTCATGACGTTGGAAAAAGCTATCGAATGGTTACCGGAAAAGGCATATCAGGCGGGACGGATCGATAGGTATTCCGCATATGGACTACTGGCAAAAGTATACCTGGCCAAATCGGGTTATGGGCAAAACGGCACACGTAACCAGGATGATCTTGACAAAGCCCGGGAGTATGCACGTAAAGTGGTACGTGAAAGTGGAAAAGTCCTGGAACCCGTGTATGCCGATATTTTCCGTGGCAGTAAAAACGTTTCCGACGAAAGTCTTATCGCGTGGCGTTGGGTGGTAGCCGGAGAAACCTATTGGACGGCTTCCAACGACCTGCAGGCCGACCTGGTATCCAGTGCGTTCAGCGAATTCAGCGGCTGGGGGAGCTGGGGTGGACCTTCGCTCGATTTACAGGAGGCATTTGGTGAAAAATTTGACGGGTCAATCCCTTCGGGAGCCATCTCGCCTAACCGCCAAAATACTGACAAACGCCGGAAAGCTACCATGATGATGTATGGTGACGTATATGAGTATTTCTGGCGTGACCATCCCACCAAAGTAGGTGCAGACGGGCAACCGGTAAGTTTTTCTGGCGGATTTGATTTTGCGAAATTCTATGGTAAGGTATTGGGTGACTTCAACAGCTCTACCGGCGCAAACTGTGTTAAACATATAGTGGGCAATAATGCCGACCATCTTGCCGAATTCGGTATTCCGATGATGGACAGGAAAAGCAATCTGGCTACTCATATTTTGCGTTTGGGTGATGTGTATCTGGTATATGCCGAAGCAATTTTGGGGAATAATGCATCTACTTCCGATCCCGAAGCCTTATATGCTTTCAATGAAATACGAAAACGTGCCGGTGTTGCCCAAAAAACATCCATAACGTTCGATGATGTATTCAAGGAACGCCGTTTGGAATTGGCCTTCGAAGGCGATTTCTGGTACGATTTTGTACGCCTGAGTTACTACAAGCCTGATGAGGCGTTAGCCAGACTCAATGGTCAAAACCGCAAAAATTATGCGGGATTAAACACCTATTACATGGATGAGGGGTGGAAAACCTGGGGACAGGGAGGTGAGAACAGTTATCCAAAAGATGATAATGGCAAACCATCTCCCCGTATTAATGCTGAACAGCCCGATGGAAAGCCTTTTACAATAAGTAAGTTTACGATGCCTTTCCCGTCTACCGATTTGGCGATGAACCCCAATCTGGCAAAAGATCCGGTAGATTATGATTTAAGTCAATATACATACGAATAAATTACAGATATGAAGTACAATATATATTCTAAGAAACTATTTGCTTTCCTGTTGTTTACGGTAACCTTGGTATCCTTTGTTGCCTGTGATGACGACAATAAGGGAAAATATGAAATGACTGACGGAGTACCTACTATTTATTACATCCGTCCACCCGACGTCGAAAAAGCTGATTCTCTATTGGTGGGAGCTTATATGGGAGAAACGATTTGTTTGGTCGGCGATAACCTGACCAGTATCCAGGAACTTTATTTCAATGATATAAAAGCTTTACTCAACATCAATTTTATTACCAAAAATACCTTGTTGGTGACAGTACCGAAAGATGTGCCCAATGAAAAGATCGATAAAATGGTGATGGTTCTCAAATCCGGTGAAAGAGTTGAATATGATTTTATTGTAAGGATTCCCGCTCCGGAAGTAGCAAGCATTAAATGCGAGCAAGTACCGGAAGGAGAAGATGTCGTTCTATATGGTGATTATTTCTTTGATAATCAAACAGTACCTCTGACTATTGTGATTGGTGATTATATCGTGCCGAAGAGTGATATTGTGGACATACAAAAAACGCAGGTAACATTCAAATCTCCGGTAATGGATGTGAAGGGTACTATCTCTATGACAACGGCTTACGGAAACAGCGGACGTACCAAGTTCGTATTCCACGATGACCGGGGCATTCTTTTCAATTTTGACGATTACCCGATCGTACCGGGTTGGGGACGCCCGAACCTTATTGAAACCGGACCCGATGCAATCTCCGGTAATTATATGAAATTCAGAGGGGAACTTCAGGCAGGTGAATGGGTTAGTCCGGGTGATAACTATCAGTGCAACTTCTGGGGTGAAGATAACGGTGTGTCCACCGGAAATCTGTTCCCCAGTGATCCGGCAATATCTATCCTGAAATTTGAGATAAATGTCCTGGAAGCATGGAGCGCTTTGCCGATGAATATTTTCTTCGGTCCGCAAGATTCACAAGAGAGTGCCTTATGGGATGACTCGGTTCCCCGTGCCCAGTGGATACCCTGGAAAGAGACAGGAGGTTCTTATATAACCGACGGATGGGTAACTATTTCCATTCCTATTGCTGATTTTAAATTAAGTGGTTCGGGTGAAAATATGAAAAAAATCCCAGAACATTTCGGTTCGTTGAATATGTATATCTACAACAGGGGTAGGGCAGATGCCGTGGGTACCGATTGCAGCCCTGTCATTCTGATAGACAATGTCCGTGTAGTGCCGGGTGAATAATGATTCTAAAACAATACAGTTATGAATAAAAGATTTAAAATAGCATCACTTGGGATGATGATGAGTCTTGTATTGGTAAGTGTTCTCTTTATTGTCTCTGCCTGTGATAACGGGGATGATTTGAGTACCGACCAGATGACAGATACCGGGATAACGGTAAAAGCCTTCGGACCCAGTCCCGCTTTGCGTGGAGGAGAACTACGATTTGTAGGTACAAACGTGGATAGAGCCACCGCTGTGGTGATCCCCGGAGTTTCCGAGATAACCGAGTTTACCAAAAAGGAAAAGACGGAGATACGGGTAATTATTCCGCAGACTGCACAAGAGGGATATGTGGTATTGCGTACGCCGCAGGGAGATATCACACCGAATACAATGCTTACCTTTTTAGAACCTATTGTCATTGAATCGATAACCACGGCCAAAGTGAAGACGGGAGACGATTTTGAGATCAAGGGAGATTACCTGAATCTGATTGCGAAAGTAGTTTTCCAGGAGAATGTAGCAGTTGATTCGGCTGATTTTGTCAGTCAAAGCCGTGAAAAGATCATTGTAAAAGTACCGCTTAAGGCGCGCTCGGGTGAAATAATGATAGCCAATGGCGAAAAAATTCCCATTGAGGTCTATTCGGATGATCTATTGGCGAATATCGTAGAGCCGGTAATTACATCCGTTACCCCCTCTACGGTAAAAGCGGGTTCAGATATTACCATTACAGGAGATGATTTCGATTTGGTGGAAAAGGTTATTTTTGGAGGTGAAAAAACAGCCACTGAATTTACCGTAAGTGAGGATAAAAAGACCATTACCGCAACTGTGCCGGCAGACGCGCAGGATGGTCCGGTCATGTTGGTTGCTTATTCGGGTGCCGAAGTAGTAAGCGAAATAAGCCTTACGCTAAAAATGCCTGTTGTGGCGATAGAGAATAAGAAAGTGAAAAACGGAGAGACTGTTACCGTCACTGGAACTGATCTCGATTTGGTAACCGCTGTCTGGTTCGATGAACTGGAAGCAGAGTTTTCCTATGCAGACGATAAATTATCCGTAACCGTTCCGGAAACAGCCGCCAGTGATCATATCCGCTTTGTGACTGCTTCCACGAAAGACCTTTCGATAACCGGCATCACCTATGTAATACCGGCCATATCGTCAGTCTCACCCCTGGGTATTACCGCGGGAGACAATATTACCATTACGGGGACCGATCTGGATCTGATACGTGAAATTATTTTCAATGCCGGGGAAGGTACTGTATCGGTGAATCTGGCTTCAGTTCCCGATGCAAACAGTATTACCATAAAATCTCCTTTCACGGCGACCGATGGAACGATTGATTTAAAAACGATAAATGGAACAGTAGTTACTTCGTCGCAATTACTCACTATCGCTCCGGCTTTACTGGCTGTGATCACGGAAATGCCGGAAGCCGTAAAACCGGGCGCCCTTTTAACTGTTGAAGGCATCAACCTCAATACCGTAACTAAAGTGGAATTTCATTATACAGGTGGCGCGGTGGTGCCGGCAACCAGTTTCCTGCCGAATGTGGACGGAACGTCGTTGCAAATGTATGTGCCTGTTACACTGGGTAAAGTGAATTTGATCCTTATCAATCCGGTCGGAGCCTCGGTACCTTACTATCTGTCTATCGGGTTGACAGACCCCGTAGCTGATCCTTCGTTGATAATTTTCGATTTTGAAGATGTAGGTGGTAATAATGTGCTGAATAATGCATGTGACTGGGGAGGAATATGCGGTGTGAAAGGTGGGGATGAAAGCGGCCATTTCTTCGAGGTGATGCCAACGAGTACGAATATCACCGGCTATTGGTATATCGCCGATAACTGGGTGGAAGCACCCTATCCGAGCGTTTCGGGAATCGGGGATTATGTACTTAAAATGGATATTCGCCTTAAGAGCGATATCCCGGTTCCCTCGGGCTGGCATGTACTTAATATACGGATTGCAGGGAATGTGGAATATAATATTATGCCCTATGTCCAGCAGGGATCTGTATATACAACTGGAGGAGAATGGAGGACAATAACCATCCCCTTGACTGATATCACGGGCTTGTCCGATCCTACTTCAACGGGGGGCGATTGGGGTCTTATCTATAATAAAGACGCCTCTGTATCCTTCCCGACAGTTGGTTTGTGTATTGATAATATTCGTTACGAACTTAAATGAGAATGTCTGAAACACTTGTTTCTTCAAAAAAGAGGGGTTTCTCTCCGGGAATATTCCCTCTTTTTGTTCCTGTAAATAATGGTGGACGTTTGTAAAAAAGCAAATACTAAACAGAAAGAAGAGTAAATGAAAAACGTTTTCTTTTATCTATTATTGGTATTATCCCTTGGATACGCATGTAAAGGTGAAAATATGGCTGATCCGCCTGTATTTCTTTATACGAGGCCCGAAGATAAGAGTGTGGATGTATCGTTAAATCAGGAAGTAAGTGTGGGTTATGATACTGAAATAGTGCTGACGGATAACCATGGGATCACAGTAAACAATCAAAAGACGGATGTTACGGTAAACAGCCGAAAGTTGTTGTTTTCCCTCACGTTGGAGGCCGGCAAGTCATACGACGTCATGATTCCCGAAGGGGCTGTCCGCAATAGTTCCGGAGGTAAAGCCGCTGCTGTTCGTTTTTCATTTACAACAATTTCAGATAACAAGCGCTACGAAGCGGAAGAGGCAACCTTGACCGGCAATGCCGCCATAGAAAAAACGCTTGGCGGCTATTCCGGTCTGGGATATGTCAATCAAAAGGAAGGCGATCTGGTGTTTAAAGTGACTGTCCCCAAATCGGGAAAGTATAAGGTTCTCTTCCGTTATGCCAATGATAACCAGCGAAAAGAGAACGATCTGTGGGTAAATGATCTGAAACTCTCTTCCATCGTTTTTGACGCTACTTACAGTTGGAAGAGCAACTCTGTAGACATTGTTTTTCGTGAAGGAATCAATACGCTTACGATAAAGAAGAATTGGGGATGGACCTACTATGATTATGTTGAGATCAGCCCTGCTGCCGAAGATGCTCCTTTTGACATATTTCCGAATCTGGCAACGGCATCGCCGTCAAAGGAAGCGATGAACTTGTATGATTTTTTAAGAGATAACTTTGGGAGAAAAGTGATTTCCGGCGCTATGGCCAATTACAGCACCGGAATCGAAGAGGCCCGGTGGATGTATGACAATACCGGTAAATGGCCTGCTTTGGCATGTTTTGACCTTATCAATTATACTACAACGTGGGGAGTGAGTGATTATACGGGAATGACGACCAACGTGGAAAACTGGTGGGACAACAATGGAATTATTTCCATCATGTGGCATTGGCGGGACCCTTTGAAACAGACCGATGAGTTCTATACGGAAAAAACATCCTTCGATATATCGAAAGTCAGTAATCTGAATTCAGATGAGTACAAAGCCATGATAGAAGATATCGATGCCATTGCCGGTTACCTGAAGCATTTCAAAGAGAGAAATATTCCTGTTTTGTGGCGCCCGTTGCATGAGGCTTCTGGTGGTTGGTTCTGGTGGGGCGCTAAAGGGCCGGCTCCCTGTAAGGTGCTGTGGAAACTTATGTTCGACAGGCTTGTAGACCATCATCAACTGAATAACCTGATTTGGGTCTGGACATCGGATGCTTCGAATACGGCCCCCGACTGGTATCCGGGTGATGCGTATGTGGATATGATCGGTATGGATATATATCCCGGAGAAAATCAGCACGGTTCTCAATATGTGAACTTCGATAGAGTCAAAGCATTATTCGAAGGCCGGAAAATACTGGCTTTAAGCGAGTGTGGATCTATCCCTTCGATGGAAGCCATGTTCGAGTATGGTGATATCTGGTCGTGGGTGATGCCCTGGAACGGAAATTATACCCGTGACGACAAGCATAACGGAGCAACTTTCCTGAATAGTTTCTTGAAGAGTGACAAGGTTATTACCCGGGATGGAATGCCCAGTTTAAAATAATGATCACATTGGTATGGATAGAAAATCATTGACTTTTTTTGTTGGTATATTTATTATACTGTTCATTGCTTCCTGCAGTTCAAAATCGGGTAGAGAACATACAGTCGTTCAGCTACAGGAGAAGGAGTTGACGATAGAGACCCGGAACCTCCTGGAAAATCTGAAAGAGATGTCTTCCCAAGGATTTATGTTCGGCCATCAGGATGATCCGCTATACGGAGTTATCTGGGAAGGCGACAGCGGACGTTCAGATGTGGAAAGCGTGGTAGGAGATTACCCTGCCGTAATGGGATTCGATATCGGCCGGATTGAACATGGCAGTGAGAAAAATATTGACAATGTCTCTTTCGACAAGATCCGGCAAGAGATCATCCGTCAGTATCACAGGGGAGGTGTGGTAACTATAAGCTGGCACCTGGATAATCCGTTAACCGGAGGCGACTCATGGGATGTGGCTGCAGGTGGGGTGGTAACTTCCATCCTTCCTGGGGGTGAGTATCATGAGAAGTTTATAACATGGTTACAACGTGCAGCTGATTTCCTCAATTCGCTTGCTACTGACGAAGGGGTAAAGATCCCAATCCTTTTCAGGCCCTGGCATGAACATACCGGTAGTTGGTTCTGGTGGGGCAAAGATCACTGTATGGTGGATGAGTATACACAACTTTGGTACATAACCCGCGATTTTTTTGATCAACAGGGGATTAATCATCTGTTGTATGCTTATTCTCCCGACGCACAAGGGCCTGGTGAGATATACATGGAGCGGTATCCGGGAGATGAATATGTTGATCTGTTGGGTTTGGATTGCTATCACAGGGATAATGAAAAAGGGATAGAGGCTTATCAGCAGACATTGCATACCATACTCTCTTTTATGACAGAAGAGGGACAAAAACGAAATAAGCCGATCGCCTTGACGGAAACCGGATTAGAAGCGATCCCTATTCCCGATTGGTGGACTAATGTGCTTCTTCCGGTGTTGGACCAATATCCAGTCACTTATGTGCTGGTGTGGAGAAATGCCCGCGAACGGTCGGATCATTATTACGCACCTTATCCCGGACATCTTTCCGAAGCAGATTTTATTGCATTTTATCAACACCCTAAAACGCTTTTCAGTCGAGATATACACTATATATATAACCCCTAAAATTGAATGATATGAGTCTGTTCGACCAACGAATGCAAACGTTGCTGGAAGAATACGAAACATTACTTAGCAAAAGAAACACTCCCTTATCCGATAATAATGGCTGGTTTCAACGATATAAAAATCCTGTATTGACTGCAGCCCATACCCCTCTGTTTTGGCGATATGACCTGAATCCGGAAACAAACCCGTTCCTGATGGAACGCCTCGGGATCAATGCGACCATGAATGCGGGCGCCATAAAATGGCAGGGAAAGTATGTATTAATGGTGCGGGTGGAAGGTGTCGACCGGAAATCTTTTTTCGCCATTGCCGAAAGTTTAAATGGCATTGATAATTTCCGTTTCAGGGATTATCCGGTCTTTATTCCGGAGAGTCACGAGCCGGCAACAAACCTATATGACATGCGGCTGACGGCCCACGAGGATGGATGGGTATATGGAATCTTCTGCGTGGAACGATTCGATAAGACGGCAGAACCGGGAGATCTTTCGAAGGCGAAAGCTGCGGCCGGAGTTGTTCGTACCAAAGATATGGAGAGCTGGGAGCGGTTGCCGGATATTGAATCAACCAGCCAGCAACGGAATGTGGTGCTCCATCCTGAATTTGTCGATGGGAAATATGCATTGTACACCCGTCCGCAGGACGGTTTTATCAATGCCGGTAGCGGATTGGGTATCGGATGGGCATTGGTGGACGATATGGCCAAGGCGGTAATCACCGAAGAAAAGATTGTGGACTGGCGCTTTTACCATACCATCAAGGAACTGAAGAACGGGGAAGGGCCTGCACCCATTAAAACACCGAAAGGATGGCTCCATCTGGCGCATGGTGTAAGAGCATGTGCTGCCGGTCTGAGATATGTATTATATTTGTATATGACTTCATTGGAAGATCCTTCGAAGCTTATCGCTTCTCCTGGCGGTTATTTTATGGCTCCCCAAGGTGAAGAGCGTGTGGGCGACGTGTCGAATGTTCTTTTCAGCAACGGCTGGATTGCCGATGACGACGGCACGGTGTTTATCTATTATGCTTCGTCCGACACACGGATGCATGTGGCTACCTCTACCGTTGACCGGTTGGTTGATTATTGTCTCCATACACCCGAGGATGGGTTGTTAAGCGCTTCATCGGTACAGCTTTTGAAGGACCAAATAGACCGGAATTTATGTTTTTTCAATGAGAAGAGGTGAAATCCCCTCATAAACCGGTTCATATTCCCATCGATACAATAAACCGTGAGTAGTTGACTGATGACTGATGTATATGATAACAATTAAAGAGAAAATTGGCTATGGCTTAGGCGATGCTGCCTCTTCCATGTTCTGGAAGATTTTCGGGATGTACTCCCTCTTTTTCTATACCGACGTATTTGGTATAACGGCAGCCGCTGCCGGGACGATGTTTCTGATTGCCCGCTTGTGGGACTCTCTCTTCGATCTCTTCGTAGGGATCATTAGTGACCGCACAAAAACCCGCTGGGGCAAATATCGCCCTTACCTGTTATGGTTTGCAATCCCGTTTGCCGTGATGGGCATGATCACTTTTTTTGTACCCGATTTCGGGCAGACCGGTAAATTGGTCTACGCTTATGTGACCTATTCGCTTATGATGATTGTCTACTCCCTGATCAACGTGCCTTACGCATCGTTATTGGGAGTGATCTCTTCCGAACCGAAGGAGCGAAATTCGTTCTCCTCTTATCGCATGTCGTTCGCTTTTATCGGTAGCTTCGTGACTTTCATGCTGTTGCAGCCCCTGGTGGATTTTTACGCGAAGAATTTTGGGAAGGAGACTCCCCTGGAAGCCGTACAGGCAGTAAAGACATCGGTCAGCACGGCTCCAATAGGATGGGTAATGGGAGTGGGGACTATCGGTTTGATCTGTGTCGTCTTATTCCTTTTGTGTTTCTTCTGGACCAGGGAGCGGGTCGAACAAATAGAGAGTGATGAGAACGCGTCCGTGAAGCGAGACCTGAAGAACCTTTTTAAAAACGCACCCTGGTGGATCCTCGTAGGAACCGGACTGGCTGCACTGCTTTTCAACGCAATCCGCGATAGTGTGGCGATCTACTATTTCCGTGATTATGTACAGGTGAATTACCGGATGGCAGGCACGGGATGGGATATGACTACTATCTACTTTCTCATCGGGCAGGCGGCTAACCTGCTGGGTGTCATTCTTGCCCCCTCTATCTCTGCAAAA
>Ga0265293_10008854_pt1 | contig 14700 bp, 10 predicted proteins | sample Munlanlewell138R_FD_192505 | JGI IMG/M metagenome (GOLD analysis project Ga0265293, IMG submission 192505) | Leachate microbial communities from a municipal landfill in Southern Ontario, Canada - Leachate well 138R | ecosystem: Engineered > Solid waste > Landfill > Unclassified | place: Canada...
ATGGTCCGAAGAAATCAGGCAGGTCACTCTCACGGAAATAGCCCAGCATCCAGCTGTGCTTGCCGTCGACATCCCCGAGCATCTGAATTTCCGTAGTCACGTCATCGTTGAAATCGGATTTCTCGTAGCGGCTGTCGACAACCGGTCGTTGGGGAAAGCCCACCAGATCGTTATTGTTGAACACCACGCCGTGGGGAAACCGGGAAGCCCCGAACTCGCGGACGAGATTGGACTTGCGGTAGCGGTTCAGCCCGAGGATACCTTTGACAGTCACATCGCCCAGAAACCCGGTTTCACCGATGTTGAGGGTAGTGATATTGATGATCTGTTGGTTGCGACCCCGCTGGTTATTTTGCCTGGCCGTGAGGTTTTTGCGGATCGACCCGCCGCCCTGCACGCGATCCAGCTCGATCGACAGGTCATCGCGCAAATCCACCAGGCGCTGAGTGCGTGTCGCCAGGCAGCCGGGGATATCTCCAAGATCCACCGCCCCCTGCAACGCCATGCCATAGCAAAGCTGATGAACCGTATCGACGCCGGTAACAAAGGGTTGCGCAAAAAATCCGCCAATATCTTCCGGCGTAAAGCCCATCAGCGGCTGAATGGTCAAATCCGTGCGCAACAGTGGAAAGTCCGGATTCCAGTCGGTCAGCACCGCGCCGGTGGACGATTCATCGACATTGTTGACTTGCAGCAGAGTGTAGTTTTCCAGCCAGTCGGTGGGCGTGAAGTTGATACCCAGGCGAAAGGATTCACGGCTGCGTTCGTCGAGCTTCTGGCCGGTGCTCTGGCTTTTGGTAAAGCCGTCGCGGCGCTGGATGTTGAAGGCCCCGCGGATTGCCAGTTTATCTTCCCAGATGGGAATATTCAGTGCCCCGGATGTTTCCATCATATCGAGATTGCCGGCCTTGACGTCCAGGTAGCCACCCAGGTCATCGCCGGGTTTAATCGGCGAGAAAAGCACAGCGCCGCCCGTACTGCTGCGGCCAAAAAGGGTGCCCTGAGGGCCTTTCAATACCTGGACACTGCCCATGTCATAAAACTGGAAGTTGTTGCCCACATAGCCCTGGGATTTCAGCGGAACTTCGTTGAAGTAGGTGACCACACCGGAAGATGACCCAAAGGTGGCGCCCTGGCCCCGTATGAAGTAATCCACATTGCCGCGGGTGGCGCCCCCCTGGCGCACCACCAGGCCGGGCACATGGGTCGTCAGGTCGTAGGGGTTTTCAATGGATTTTTCGCGCAGGGCCTCCGTGTCGATGGCGGTCACCGAAATAGGTACGGACTGGAGGCCTTCTTCCCGCTTGCGGGCGGTGACGATCACTTCGTCGATGGCATAGCCGCGGCCTGCCGTCTGCGCGCTGTCGACGGCTTGCGCAAGGGCGGGCACGGCGCCGAGCAAGGCCAGGCCCGAGAGGAAGGCTGAGTACAACTCTTTCTTTATAGTCATTGAATAATCTCCGTTATTAGCGCGCTTAATCTATACTGCCCCGGGCGCTTTAAAAATGGAAAATATCGTTCAAAAGTTGTATTTTTTGGACAAACAAAACGTTTTCGGCATGCTCACGGAACGTTAAGATTCGTTATTGACAGGGACATGATGTTAGATAGAATCCACAAATAATTGTTTTTTTATCCTGTTTCCCGTAACAAATCGAAAGCAGGCCAATGCCAGCCTCCCGTCGGAGCGATTCAATTATAAAATTCACTTTTTGAACTTTACTCAGAAAACCTGTTACTCTACAGTGACCAGCATTGCCGGCCGACCGGCAACGCGATCCATCCATATAACAAGTGGCCCCCACCTTGAGGACCACGGGCGGGGATAATAAATGAGGGAAGCAACTCAGGCAGTCCATACCGAATTCCGCATTTCTCACCGGCATCAAGGCCATTGCGGCAAAACCGGCATTCACCATCTGCATGCCGATGTCGGCGATGACCGATCCCTGACGTCGCCGAGCAACTGGCAACATTTGTATATGCTGGAGGAGGCCGGCGCCGTCACCATCGACCGGGTGGCCCACCAACTCGAAGCGGGGTCGATTCTGTGCCTGCCGACCGCCACCGCCTGCCACCTCCGGCTTGCCCCAGGGGCCACCGCCATTCTTGTTTCCGTCGATGAAGTGCTGTTTCAAACCCGGGTTCTGAACCTGCTGCCAGGCAACCAGGATCGCGACTCAAGCTTCTGGCGCAGTTACTACAGGACGCGCATACTCCCCCACTCAACAGGTCCGAAGAACCGCCATCAGCGCTTGCGGACAGGCGCTGAGCTGGCTGCCCTGGCACGGCATATGGGCAAGGGAGGAGACCCCGCGATTGTCGGCGCCGCCCTGGTGATATTGATGGGAGGGCTCAAACGTCAACATCCGCCTCCGGCGAATCAACTGGTCTCCCCCGCCGGCAGCGCCGTCAACAGCAATATCGTGATCGAGTTCCGCGTGCTTATCGAACGGCATTTCGCTCAACACCTCAAAATTGGCCAATACGCCGACATGCTCGGCATCACCCCGAGAACCCTGTTGCGGGCCTGCCAGGCGATCACCGGTCGCAGGCCGATTTCACTGATCCACGACAGGATCGTGCTCGAGGCAACGCGGGCGCTGGGCTATACCAGCCGCACTATTTCAGATATCGGCTACAGCCTGGGGTTTGAGGATGTGGGCTACTTCAGTCGCTTTATCAAATTTCATTCGGGCCGCTCGCCCACCGGACTGCGCCGCCAGCAGACCTCGTATCCGCCACCGAGCTGAACGGCTGTCCGCCGGCACTGACGACGTTACGGAACGCCATTATTTGATGTAGACTTCGAACACCCGCAGGGTGCGCCACCGGGCGCCGTTGAAAGCGGACATGTTGCTGTACCTGAGGCCATAGATCACATGGTAAGCGCCCGCAAGAATCACAAATCGGTTACCCCTGAATATACCGCCTATCTGTTACATACGGTCGGGGTAACGGCCCGGCGCATGCTCGCCATCGTCGAACCCATCAACCAGCAGTATTCACTCGGTCCGAGGGGAGCTTCGATGCTGACCCTGATCGACCGCGGCGCTGTTCATCCGGCCCAGTTGGCGGAAATCTACGAGGTCGGGCGCAGCCTGATCACCGCCGAAATCAATCGCCTGCTCTCCGCCAAACTGGTGGTGCGCAATGAATCCGACGGCGACAGACGACGCACCACGCTGAGCCTCACGCCCCTTGGCAAAAAAGTCAGTGCCGACTCCTTCAAGACGATCCTGAAGGTTGTCGACACCTCGCTGGCCAGGTACAGCGACCAGGAACGCAACCTGTTGCTGACCATGCTGATCGACCTCGGCGGTGAATCCCGCAATTGACGAACGGCCCTCGATTCTCAAGGCGTCCCTGCTTTACCAATTCCATGCGCCGTGATAAAAGCTGATCCCGGAGGGATTTACGCCGCCACTGCCACACGACCGCTTTAGAGGATTCCCCGATGTCCGCCAATAACGCCAACCTCTACGCCCGCTTTCGCCAGCGCTTTCCCGCCGATGCCGCAGCCCCCCTGCTCACCACCCCGGAGGGGGAAATGCACACCTATGGCGACGCCGAGCGCGAATCCGCCCGCTTTGCCACCTGCCTCAGCGGTCTCGGCCTGAAGCCGGGTGACAGGGTCACCGTGCAAGTCGGGAAATCGGTGGAGATGCTGTGGCTCTACCTGGCCTGCCTGCGGGCGGGGCTGGTGTTCCACCCTCTCAACACCGCCTATTCAGCGGCGGAGCTGGGATACTTTCTCGGCAACGCTGAACCCGGCCTGGTGGTTTGTGCCCCGGATTCGGAAGCCATGATCAAGGGCCTGGCGGAAAAACTCGGCAATATCCCCGTGCTGACCCTGGGCACAGCCTCGGACGGCAGCCTGGCGGAGGCAGCCAGCCGCGCCGCCGCGGATTTCGACTGCGTGGCGTCACGGCCCGACAATACCGCGGCCCTGCTCTATTCCTCCGGTACAACCGGCCGCCCCAAGGGCATCATGCTCAGCCACCGCAACCTGGCCAGCAACGCCGAAACCCTGGTGGAGTACTGGGGGTTCACCGATAGGGACGTGCTGCTCCACGCGCTGCCCATTTTCCATGTGCACGGGCTGTTCGTGGCCATCAGCTGCGCGCTGATGAGCGGCGCGTCGATGCGCTGGCTGCCGGGGTTCAACCTCGACGCAGTGCTGGCGGAACTGCCCCACGCCACGGTGATGATGGGCGTGCCGACCTATTACACCCGTCTGCTGGGCAGTGAAACCTTCGGCAAGGAGCTGTGTTGTTCGATGCGCCTGTTCATTTCCGGCTCGGCGCCGCTGCTGGCCGAGACCTTTCTCGAGTTCGAGCAGCGCACCGGCCATCGCATCCTCGAGCGCTATGGGATGACCGAGACCGGCATGAACATCTCCAATCCGCTGCGCGGCGAGCGCCGCGCCGGCACCGTGGGGCTCCCACTGCCCGGCGTCAGCGCCCGCATCGTCGATGACAGCGGCCAGCCGCTGCCCCCGGGCGAAGTCGGCAACCTCCAGGTGAAGGGGCCCAACGTGTTCACCGGTTACTGGCGGATGCCGGAAAAGACTGCGGAAGATTTCACCGCCGACGGCTTTTTCGATACCGGCGACAAGGCGTCGCTGAGCGCCGACGGCTACTACAGCATCGTCGGCCGCGCCAAGGACATGGTGATCTGCGGCGGCCTGAACGTCTACCCCAAGGAGGTCGAGTTGGTGATCGACGACATCCCCGGCATTGCCGAATCGGCGGTGATCGGGGTACCCCACCCGGATTTCGGCGAGGCAGTGGTGGCCGTGGTGGTGCCCGCCCACGCCGACCAGGCGACCTTGAACGAAGACGCAGTGATTGCCGCCACACGCAAACAGCTGGCCAACTTCAAGATTCCCAAGCGGGTGATATTCGCCGCCGAACTGCCCCGCAATACCATGGGCAAGGTGCAAAAGAATATTCTCAGGGAAATCCATAAAGACTTGTTCGCATGAACGGCGGTCACCGGCCTTCCTCTGATGGCGAAACCTGGCGTGCGCCTTCGGCCGCGCGGCGCATAACCGGCAATAATTTATTTTTACTGGCGCCGCTGCTATGGTTCAGGCCCTGAAGCGATCAGCCCATTCCGTCAACCATAAGGATCATCACCGTGAACGACACCATCCGCCCTTTTCACCTGGATATTCCCCAGGCCCAGCTGGACGATCTGAGAAACCGCCTGGCCAATACCCGCTGGCCCGAGCGGGAAACCGTCGACGACTGGACCCAGGGCGCGCCCCTGGCCGCCGTCGAGCGCCTGTGTGATTACTGGCTGAACAGCTACGACTGGCGCCGCTGTGAAGCCCAGCTCAACAGTCTCGGCCAGTACACAACCGAGATCGACGGACTGGACATCCATTTTCTCCATATCCGCTCCCCCCATGAGGGGGCCCTGCCGATGATCATGACCCACGGCTGGCCGGGATCGATCATCGAGTTCATCAACGTCGTCGGCCCCCTCACCGACCCCACCGCCCACGGCGGCAAGGCCAGCGACGCCTTTCACCTGGTCATTCCGTCTCTGCCCGGCTTTGGCTTTTCCGCCAAACCCGGCGGCACCGGCTGGGGTATCCACCGCACCGCCAAAGCCTGGGTCGAACTGATGGCCCGCCTTGGCTACCACGACTTCGTCGCCCAGGGTGGCGACTGGGGCGCGGGGGTCACCACCGCCATCGGCGCCCTCAACCCACCCCAATGCAAGGCGATCCACCTCAATATGCCCCTGGTGCAGCCCAGGCCCGAGGATATGGCGGACCTCACTCCCGCCGAACAGAAGGCCCTCGGCGACATGCAGCACTACCAGGATTGGGAATCCGGCTATTCCAAGCAACAGGCCACCCGCCCCCAGACCCTCGGCTACGCCCTGGTGGACTCACCGGTTGGCCAGGCGGCGTGGATCTACGAGAAGTTCCACGGCTGGACCGACAACCAGGGCGCCCCCGAGGACACCCTCAGCTACGATCAGATGCTCGACAACATCATGGTCTACTGGCTCACCGCCAGTGGCGCATCGTCGGGACGGCTGTACTGGGAGAGTTTCCGCGACATGTTCACCGAGCCCATGGATATCGCGGTGGGTATTTCGATCTTCCCCAGGGAGCTGTTCCGCCCCTCCCGGCGCTGGGCCGAGCGCGTGTATCTGAACCTGGTCCACTGGAACGAGGTCGACAAGGGCGGCCACTTCGCGGCCTTCGAACAGCCCGGGCTGTTCGTCAATGAAGTCCGGGCCTGCTTCGGCAAGATACGCTGAACCCCCGACCTTCACTTTTTTGCCCCCGAGACACCTTCTACTGGCATAATACACGCCTGTTACACACCCGCCCACGGCCCTGGCCGGGGGCGGGCAGCCCTGTAGTGAGTACCCGTCACTTCTTCCCCCACGGCACCATCGCGGTCGCCGGGCAGGGTTGAGACGACCGCACCACACCCAGAGAGCACGATTTTGACCGCAAATAGCATCTTGGACCTGATCGGCAGTACCCCGCTGGTACGCCTCAAGCAGGCCTCCGAACTCACCGGCTGCGACATCTACGGCAAGGCAGAATTCCTCAATCCGGGCGGCTCGATCAAGGATCGCACGGCCCTGGGTATCATCCGCGACGCCGAGTTGCGCGGCGAACTGCGCCCCGGCGGCGTCATCGTCGAGGGCACCGCGGGCAATACCGGCATCGGCCTGACCATGATCGCCAATGCCCTCGGCTACCACACTATCGTGGTCATGCCCCAGAGCCAGAGCATGGAGAAAACGGACATCGTCGGCCTGTATGGCGCCGATCTCCACCTGGTGCCCCGGGCGAGCTACGACGATCCCAAGCACTACATCCACACCGCCCGGCGGCTGGCGGAAGAGCAGGCCAGAGCCAACCCCAATGGCGCCATATGGGCGCGCCAGTTCGACAACCCGGCCAATGCCAGGATCCACTACGAAACGACCGGCGCCGAAATCTGGGCCCAGACCGGTGGCCGGATCGACGGTTTCGTCTGTGCCGTGGGCACCGGTGGCACTCTCGCCGGGGTCAGCAACTACCTGAAAGAGTGCAACCCGGATATCCGCATCGCCCTCGCCGACCCCGAAGGATCGGCACTCTACAACCATCACCACCACGGCAGGCTCGAAGGCGAGGGCAGCTCGCTGATGGAAGGCATAGGCATCAGTATCCTCACCGACAACTACAGGCAGGCCCGGGTCGACTCGGCCTACGCCATCAGCGACCAGCAGGCGCTGACCCAGGTCTTCGACCTGCTCCGCCATGAGGGCCTCTGTCTGGGCGGATCCAGCGGCGTCAATGTGGCCGGCGCCATCGAGCTGGCCCGTGAACTGGGCCCCGGGCACACGATCGTCACCGTCCTCTGCGACTATGGCCACCGTTACAAGAGCACGCTGTTCAACCCTGTCCTGCTGGAACGCAAGGGCCTGCCGGTCCCCGACTGGATCAGGGGTTGACGGGGAGGACGGGCAACACCGAACCGATATCACGACGCGCCATCTTTTCAGGAAAATGAATGTTTCAGCAGTCAGAGCTTCGACAACTTAACAACCAGTTGCGGGACAAGACCCCCCAGGACATCATCCAGTGGGCACTGGGTCTCGGCACGGGTGTGTTCGCCTCCACCAGCTTTTCGCCAAATTCCGCCGGCATGCTCCACATGATCAAGCAGTTGGCCCCCGACCTGCCCGTCGTCTGGGTCGACAGCGGCTACAATATGGCGGACACCTACCGCACCGCGGAAAAAATCATCAACGACCTGCGGCTCAACATGCATGTCTACATCCCGCAAATGACCGCCGAGCGACGCAACGCCCTGATGGGCGGGATACCCCATCCGGATGACGATGAGCAGCTCCACCGGGAGTTTACCCGCCAGGTGAAACTCGAACCTTTCCAGCGGGCGATCGACGCCCTGAGCGGCAAGATCTGGATAACCGGCATACGGCAGCAGGAAACCGAATTCCGCAAGTCCCTCGATATCCTCACCCTGGACGATCGCGGGCTGCTGCGCGTGGCTCCCCTTTTCTATTGGTCTGAAAGCCAGTTGCAGGACTACGTCGACACCCACGGTCTGCCCAGCTGCCGGCATTATTTCGACCCCACCAAGGTCACCGATGGCCGCGAGTGCGGTTTGCATACCTCTGCCTGAGGAGGACAAAGGGAAGCTAATTCCGTCCAGCCACGTAACAATAATCGGAGAACAATTCAGTGCAAAAATCAGGCGGTATCTTTTATGGTTGGTGGCTGGTGCTACTGTCCGTGGCACTGGGTGGCATTGGTGGCGGCGTTTCCATCTATATCATCAGCCTGATCGCCAGTGCCATAGAGCAGGAATTCGAAGCCAGCCGCCTGGTCATCATGATGGCTTTCACGGGCCACAACCTGATTGCCGGATTACTGGCTCCCAGAATCTCACACCTGATGGACCACCTCTCCGTCCGCAAGGTACTGACAGGCGCGTCACTGATGGCCGGCGCAGGCTACCTGATTATTGCCATCAGCCCCAGCATCTGGGGCTTTGTCGGAGCCTATGCACTTCTGCTGCCGGTCTTCTCCCTTGCCATGACATCCCTTGCCCCCGCGATACTGCTGTCGCGCTGGTTTATCAAACACCGGGGCAGCGCCATCGGTCTGGCGACCCTGGGCACCCAGATGGGTGGCTTCCTGTTCCCGCCTTTTGTGGCAATACTCTTTGAAGTGTTTGGCTGGCGTACCAGCATGGCCGGCATAGGGGTGGGGGCAGCGATCATTGTGCCGCTGCTGGTATACCTCTTCCTCGTTGAGCATCCCTCGGACAAGGGGCTTAATCCCGATGGCGCCAAAACCGATCCCGACCTGAATCGACCGGCTCCGGCCAGCCAGGCGCAGCTCGATGATCTGGTTCATCTTTCAGTCCGCACCCGGAAGTTCTGGCTGTTGTCCTTTGCCCTGACGGTATTGATGGCCGTGTTCACGGCTGTGCTGTCGAACCTTGCACTATTTGCCATGGACATAGGTGTGCCACGGGAATCTGCAGCCCTGTTGATTTCCCTGTACTCCATGACCGCCCTGCTCTCTGCAGTGATTGTCGGGCGGATCTGCGATGTCATGGATATACGGATCGTACTGGCGGGAAGTTTGACCATGGCGTGTGGCAGCATGCTGCTGTTTTCCACCGGCAGTACATTCACCATCCTTGCCGTTGCAACCGGCATGATCGCGGTGAGTGGCGGCGGCTTTATGCCCCTGTGGAGTTCACTGGTGGGCAAGCTGTTCGACAACCGCATCTATGCGCGGATGTTTGGCCAGGTCAGCCGCGTGACCATCACGGCGGCGGCGCTGTCGCCACTGCTGTCGGGCCTGTTGTTCGATGTCACCGGCAGCTACCGGCTGATGTTCCTGATCTTCGCCGGAGCGGCGGTGGTTGCGCTGCTTTATACACCGCTGCTCAAGCTGCACCAGCCCAAGGCGGTGGTGCTTGACGGGGTAATCGGAGCCGGGTGAATCAGCTTCTGAAACCGGGGACGGACACGGGGAGACGATAGACAGGCCATCGGGACCACACCACGGCACCTGCTGGGCCTATCCAGCCCAGCGGTCCCAGCCTTCCAGCATGTCAGGTCACTGTCAGGTCACATCCCCCGGCGCTGCTCCTGCCCCGCCAGTACCGGCGTGATACGCAATGCTTCCGGTATCCGTTCGGGCCCGATGCGGCGGTCTATCTCTTCGTGGTACCAATAGAGCGCACGCTCCTGATAGCCCAGCGTCAGCTTGGGTATGACACCGTTTTGCATGGAGTTTTGTATGCCGGCGAAAAGGTGCATATCCTCCGCCAGGATACCGTCCACGGCAGTGCGCATGCTCGCCCAATACGCCTTGTCGTCCTCGCTGTCGGCCGGCCAGCCGAACAGGGTGCCTTCCATCACCGATTTGCCTGGAGCGAGAGGCCAGAAGGTGAGGTAGTTGAAGCCGGCGGAATCCAGGGCGTAGAAACTGTTGGGGAAGGTGGGCAGTGCGATGGTGTATTCGTTGAAGGTCTGGCCCGCCTGGTCTGACACCGTCAGCCCGGTGTAGGCGAACAGTGAGTCGGTCTGCTGCTTGCGGGTGGCAAAACGGGAGTGGCCGTTCTCGAACAGGGATACCACGAAACTCTGGGAGTTGAGGTAGGGTGCCAGGGACTGGGGATGGCAGAAGCGAACATGGTAAATCTCGAGGAAATTGTCGAAGGCCACTTTCCAGTTGCAGTCGACTTCGATGGTATAACGATCCTTCACCACCAGCTTCTCCATGGGAAACCCGGTGGTTTGCGCAGCCATTGGTGCCATAAAGTCCGCCAACGACTGGGCATCGTCATCAAAATTGAGATACACCAGCCCGCGCCAGATTTCGCAGCGCACCGGCACCAGGCCCATCTCCCCTTTGTTGAGGCAGGGAAAATCGTGGGCGTCCGGCACGACTATCAGTTCGCCATCGAGGCCATAGCCCCAGGCGTGATACGGGCAGGTAATGCGCTGGGTCTTGCCCTGCGGCTCCAGCAGCAGCGCGGAGGCGCGATGGCGGCAGCTGTTGTGGAAGGCGCGCAGTTCGCCATCCTTGCCGCGGCTGATGATCACCGAGCGGTCGAGCTTGTTGATGACCCGGTAGGAGCCGGTCTCGGGAAATTCGCTCTCGTGGCCCACCATCAGCCAAGTCTTGAGCCAGATATGTTCCCTTTCGAGAGCCGCAAAGCCGGGGTCGAAATAACGTGCCGCGGGCACCTCCGGCAATACCGGGAATTCGTCCGGATAGCGGCTGCGCGCCAGCTGAAAATCCATTGCCTCGCGTATGACGTTTACATCGTGTGCTTTCATGGTTTTCTCCATGGTTATTATGATTGGATGCTGTTTCCAGGGGGTTCGGCAAAATCCTCGCGACCGTTCTTAAACCTGATCCTTGACACCTGAAGCCTGATCGCGCGTGGATAATGCCCCCTGTTTTATAGCATTTATCCCTTGTCGTTGCAGCCTGTTTGAATCTGCCTGCGCTGCTCGCGGTACATATGACAACAGTAATCCGGTCTTATTCCCGCGTCACAGGTTATTTGCCAGGCCGATTGCCCCGGATCAGTTGCCGCAAGGCGTAGCGCTGCGCCTTGCGGCAGCGGGCCCGAGTATTTCTTTTATGGCCTGTTCAAGGCCTTTCTGACAGGAGATATCCCCCCATAGGGTGTGCCGAGGCACGAAGCGCACCGGGATTGATGCCGGCGTCCGGTGCGCTTCCTTCGTGCACCCTATGGGGGTGTTCTTCCAGGCTCCACTCGATGCGTCTTGAGAGCCTTTGAACAGGCGCTTACAGCATCATGCCGATACGGCGGCCATCCTTGATGGCTTCGTCGGTGGCGAACACGCTCCACTTGGCTTCGCGGGCATCGCCGATCAGGTGGAGTTCGGGAACCTTGTCGATCAGCGCGTGATAGAGCTGCTCTGCCGGCGGCTTGGAAGTCACCAGCACCACGTTGTGAACGTCCGGAATCTCGGTGATTTCCTTGGTGTAGTAGTTCTGCAGCACCGTTTTCTCCGGCTCGATTTCCTTGATCCGCGTATGGTTGATGAACTTGACCTTGGGCAGCAGCCGCGCGGTCAGCACCTTGTTGATGCCGATCTCGGTGACCGACATGGCCATGCCGCTGTCGATGGTCACAAGGAATACTTCCTTGCCCTGATCGGCGAGCATTTCGGCAATGCCGGGGCCGACCTCGTAGGCGGTGTTGTCGTACACAACCACCTTGTCACCCACCCGGGCGTGGTCCAGCAGGACGTCTTCGGGGGTCAGCACGTGGCCGTGGCCAAGGTCGTGGCCGGGGATTTCGGTCAGTTGGTTCTTGCTGACGCCGGTGCGCGAATAGGTGGCGCCGGCGGCAATCACGATGGCATCGGCGCCCATCGCGGCAAGGCTCTCTGCGCTGGCGGTGGTGTTGAGCTGCACATTCACATCGAGCTTTTTGAGCTGCAGAGACAGCCAGCGCACGATATCGCTGCGATCTTCCAGCCCCGGCAGCTTGGCCTGCAGGCGCACGTGGCCGCCCAGTTCGTCGTATTTCTCGATCAGCGTCACGTCGTGACCGCGCTCGGCGGCGACCATGGCGGCCTGCATGCCGGCGGGGCCGCCGCCGACGATAACCACTTTTTTCTGTTTGGCGGCGGGCACCAGCGCTTCGTGCTCGTGGCTGATGTTCGGGTTGACGGTACAACCCACAGGATGGCCAATGCAGGAGCGCAGGAAGCAGCCTTCCAAATCGCCGATGCAGGCGCGGATTTCCGGCTGGCGACGGTCGCGGATCTTGTTGGGCCATTCGGGATCGGCAATCACCGCCCGCGCCACGAACACCATGTCGCATTTGCCGTCCTGGATTGCCTGGTCGGCAAATTCGCCGGTCATGATGCGGCCGCCGCTGACCACGGGGATGCTGGTAACGGCTTTCTTGACCTGAGCCGATGCATAGAGGTGTGTGCCCTCGGTAGCCATGTAGGACGAGGGGTAGTGGTACTGGGTCATCTGCGGCTTCTGGCCACGGGCGGTAATGCGCAGCCAGTCCACCTTGCCGGTGGCTTCGAGCAGCCTGGCCATGGCAATGCCTTCCGACATGCCTTCACCGCCGAGGGTGGTGTCGTCGGCGTTCAGGGCGATGCCGAGGACAAAGTCGGGGCGGGTGTTGGCGCGGATGCCGTCAATGATTTCGACGATCACCCGCATGCGGTTTTCGAGGCTGCCGCCGTACTGGTCGGTGCGCTTGTTGTAGAGGGGCGAGGTGAAGCTCTGCATACCCGCGCCGCCGCCGATGGGGAATTCGAAACCGTCGGCGCCGGCCTCCTCCGCATGCATGGCGGACACCACGTGGTCATGGGCCAGTTGCTGGATTTCGCCAACCGTCATGGAGCGCGGCTGGGTGTCGCTGAGGACGGTGTGGGGGGCGATTCCCGAAGCCACGGCCTGGTTGTAGTCCGCCTGCATCCACACGCCCTGGACGAAGGTCTTGGCGCCCCACTTCTGGGTGGCCTTGGCAATTTTCTCGATGGCGTGCAGGTCGTCGCGGCTGTAGGCGCGGATAAACCAGCCCGGCGGCACCAGCGGCGCGGGCTGCACCTGGCAGCTGGCGATGCCCATGAAACCGCAGCCGCCCTTGGCGCGGGCCTCGAAATAGCCGACCTGCTGCTCGGTGCCGATGCCCAGCCCCACCATGCCGTGGGGAGACATGAAGATCCGGTTCTTGATATCGAGATTGCCGATTTTATAGGGGTCGAACAGATGCTTGAAGTGACTCATGGATATTCCTCGAAGACGCAGATTATTGTAGTCGTCGCCCGCCTGCGGCGATGCGCCGGGCGGGTGAAACAAAAGCAAGCAATGCTTCCTTTCGTGGCACAAGTGTCTTACAAGCTGACTGGAAGAACAATCTCGGGAGACGGCGAGCGTTTGACCGCAGATACAATTGCCTGGAGAAGCCATTGCCCGGAAAAGCTGTTGATCGGGAGCCACTGAAGCAACAATGGGGGGGAAGCAGAACGCAGACGAGCACGACATCGGTCCCGATCAGGCCCGGATATCAGGGCCTGGCGGCGTTCCGGTACAGCTGTTGGGTACAAGCCGTTGATAGACAAGAGAACATCTGCGCAGCCCGGCGCGCTTCGCTGCTCAGCGCACCCCTATGCCTTTCACGGGGTGCGCCGGCCAGAAAGGCGGTTCTTTCCCTGATAGCGGCGCGTACCCGCTTTTGCGGAGCCGGTGACCGTCAGGCATCCCCAGGAGCGAAAGCCTCCGCTGCTGCCCGGGTATCCATGTATTCCCGCCCTTCGACGATCAGACCGTCGCGGATCACCAGCAGGTTGTGGTAGGAATTGCGGTAGACCCGGTCGGGAAAGGTAATTTCGCCTTCCGCCATCACCGCCACCCTATCGCCCTCGGCGGTCAGGCCGGTGATGCGGACATCGCGTTTCCTGGCGTTGACGAGGCCGCGCACCGAGTCGGTGAACGTCTTGCGATCGAGCGTGCCGAAACCGAGAACCCACCAGGTGGCATCGGGGTGTTGCAGAGCTTCCACGGTATCGATATCGCCGTCCACCACGGCCTGCATGTAGCGCCGCGCCACGGCCTTGTTTTCTTCAATGGACATCAGTCGTCTATCCCCACGTCGGTTGCCGAAGCACCGAGTATAACCGCCAGTCGGGCTTTTCGCGCCCCCGTTTACGGCAAATGTATGAAATTGCCCTCTCCGGGATCACACCGCGCCGGCGGACAACCTGGCCGCCCCACCGCCGGCGCAGAGCCGCCGATGATCAACCGATCGGGTAGTGGATGGCCTTTTCGAGCATATAGGCATCCAGCCAGTTGGGGCCGAATTCCCGGCCGATGCCGGAGCGTTTGTAGCCGCCAAATGGCGCCTGAAGATACAGGCCGGCAGTGCCGCCGTTGAGCTTGACATCGCCGGTGCGCAGCTGCTTGGCCATCTCGAAGGCCTTGGCCTTGTCCGCCGAAAAGATCCCTCCGGAGAGGCCAAAGTTCGAGTCGTTGGCCAGCGCCACCGCTTCCTCGTCGGTGTCGAAACCGATGACCACGCCCACCGGACCAAACACTTCCTGCTGAGCGAGGGTGGCGCGGTTGTCGACGTCATCAAACAGCGTCGGCTCGAAGAAGTAGCCCTTCTGCAGGTGTTCAGGACGTTT
>Ga0265293_10008855_pt1 | contig 14699 bp, 7 predicted proteins | sample Munlanlewell138R_FD_192505 | JGI IMG/M metagenome (GOLD analysis project Ga0265293, IMG submission 192505) | Leachate microbial communities from a municipal landfill in Southern Ontario, Canada - Leachate well 138R | ecosystem: Engineered > Solid waste > Landfill > Unclassified | place: Canada...
AGCTGGTGTCCCTCTCAACATAACCAATAAAGAAATAATTATTGAGGATGAAGGGGAACTCAGACAAGATCAATATTGGTTCGGCTCTGGTGTGTATACAGCGACCCCAAGCTCTAAGCTTATTGTTATGCCTCTGGGTGAGTATTTTATGACGGTGAGTAGCCTTGATAATACAATAAAACGAACGGTAGGACAGGAATCCAAAAAAAATGATGGCAATTGGCATAACTGGAAATGGGTGCAAGATGGTACAAAGACCATTATTATCCCATCTACTGGAGAATTCCAGGCTATAGCAGACTCTGGCAGTCAAATAGAGATTAGTTATTCAACTGGAGATGTGGTAACCCCCATCACAATCGAATCGGGGGTGGCGGCTACAATACCAACTGGTTTGAACATAAATATGAGGAGGTCGACATTTGTCAACCATGGAACAGTAGAGATCTACGGCACCTTGGATACTTCGGTAAAAGATAGTTACCCAGGAGGAATGCTTGAGAACTACGGAACCATATATATCAATGCTGGTGGTAAATTGAATACATCGAGAGAAGGGTCGCTCACCAATGAAGGATCAATCGTGAATACAGGTGGTACATGGACAGAGTAAAACCTGCATAGTGCCTCATTATTTTGTTGTAGTCTGGAGAACTTGAGGAATTCATGTCAAAACCACAATGGAGGAGGGTGCTGTTTCTTGCGTGCTGCATCGTGTTGGGTTTTGTATCTTTTGTGTCAGCAAGTGGGGCAAAAGATAGTAGGTACGCACTCTTTGGAGCAAGGAGCAGTGATAAGAGGGCAAATGTCAAAGCCTTTGTCCTGATGATTCATGACGTAAACACATTGGTAGATACCCATCTGAAAGAAATGGTCGAGCTTTGGGATCACTATACCCAATTGTGGATGGAAGGCAAGGAACAGATTCTCTCCAAAGAGCCGTTGATATGGGAGACCGACGCACTTTTTGCAGAGCGCCTCCACCACGAGTTGGATGAGTTTGAAGAGCGGATTGAGCGCGAGGCCGATAGCGCAGCAGAGACGATCATTGAGTCCTTGCAAGGGGAATTTGAAGAGTTGATAGACTTGTTTGAAGAGACCGATGAGCGCTTGGCGACGAGTGATCGTATCCGTCTTGCAGGGAATACTGGGGCAATGTACGCCCCATATGTGAGGAATGAACGGCTGTGGCCACTCATACTGACCTTCTCAGACCGTTTGGTCGAAGAGACTTCCTTAGATTTGGTCATCGACTTCATCGGGCAGGTACGAAGTGAAGATGAGATCAGATCTTCAATTGTAATGTTCGATAGGATGGTGAAAGAGAACCAGTTGAACTGGGAGGTAGCCTACCATATCGTTGCCGACATTCGTGAAGAAACAAATCTCGAGTTGGTAGTTGGTGGATCGAATTTCTTAGATATTATCCGTTTCTTGGTGGTCCTTGATGAGATTACCGTATCGGATGATCAAGGTACAGTACTCTTCTGCCGAACATTGGAGAACCCTGTTCTGGTTCACACCTTCACCGTGGATGAAGAGTTGAACTTCATCGCGCGCGACGCTGACCCCATCCTCGGCCTGAATACCCTGGGGTACAACACATTGGAGGGGAATAGTAAGGAGCTTCGCTCTCATAGGCAACGCATCCTTCTGGCAGACCCTCGCGACACCATCACAGATAAGTATGAAAAAGAGCGATTGGCTGCACTTCCTCCAGCTGTCGCAGTCGCTCCTCCTGTAGGTACGCTGGAAACCCAAGATGGTGGTACCGAAGCTGTCGCTGATACAGAAGAACTCCACGCCATAATGCCGAACATCCCCCTCTTCACCCTCGATGATAAGGAGACGAGCTTTGATGAAGTGCGAGCCGGAAGGCCGGCCATCGTCAACTACTTCGCCTCCTGGGTCCCAGTGAGCAAAGCGGAGCTGTCGTACTTTGAAGAGGCGTGGAAGCAGCATGGTGATGAGATTGCCTTCATCTTCCTCGATGCCCTCGATGGACAGCGGGAGACGAAGGCGACCATCGACACGTTCATCAAGGAGTTCCCCTTCACCGCTCCCGTCTACTGGGACGAGGGAATCTTCGCCTTCATCTTCAACACCAACAGCCTGCCCACCACCGTCTTCTTCGACAAGGATGGGCGGGTGGTGACCGGTTTCCTGGGCATGCTCAGCGAAAACGCGTTGGAGGAGTCGATCAGCCTTTTGCTCAAATGAGGTTGAAGGAGGAGGCGATGATGAAGGGCCAGATGGCTCAAGAAACCATGCAGCTATTCCCTCGTCAGAGCCGTGATACAGCTGCTCCTCTGCTGCCATGGCTCTCTTACTCGCGACAATAGCGAAAACTGCACAAAATTTCACAGAGAGGATGCAATACTCAATGAAAGAATGAAGTGCGCGACATACAAAGCCACATACAGGTATACGCTGATCGCCATCGAGACAGAGGCAGAGCAACTTCAAGCATTCACGAGAGTATGCAAAGCGGTGCAAGAAAACCAGCATTGATCGAGACGTAGGCATGCTCTTGTTTGGAGATCACTTGCCAAAAAATGCCTGGCCAAGATGAGTGCAATGCTCGAGCGATTATCACCTGTCCAGCTGTGGCTCAACCGAGGGGACTTCCTTCACGTGACAGCGTCAGATTGCCTAGCGGGATATGAATGTGAATGTGTGCTCACGTGAAGGTGCTGCATTTTTCATCAAACGATGAGGGTATGTTTGTATCTTGAATATCTTGGATGGTGTACATATACAGCCTGATACATTTCCTTCTAGCCCAATACTCGGCAAGAGATCGAGTGAGAATCGCCTGAAAGGAATGGTAATCCCCGGATACAAATGCACGATTTTGTACATATCTGAAGGAGAAGAACAGGATAATCTAGCATTTAGACAAGGAATCGGGCGTCATCTATCTCTATTGGGACCGTTCGGTCTATGTCCCGGGCCTAAAACATCTCGATGTGGTGAAAAGATGCATCGGTAAGCTGGGTGTCGGAGGCGAGTTCGAGGCCAACAAGACCTTCTGGTCATTGGGTACGCAGGAGCAGCCTGCCACTTGTACTTCTCGTCAGGCCAGATGGTATCGACAAAGGCTTCTGTATAGGGGACAGGGACTTCATGTTGATGTGAGATCTGGGTCATGGTGGCCGCTCATGCGTGATTGATGTGTACGGCTCATTCCAGCACAAATTGGGATGACGAGCAGTCTCTTGTCTCATGCATTGCACTACCTGTGCTGTCGCTACCAAGGGTTGCAAAGCAGAGTTCCCGGTGGTCCAATCAGACGGAGTGTTGCCATCAGTGAACACGAGGAAACGATTTATCTGGAAAGCAGGGCGCCAGGGGTGTTGAGCAGGAGATGTGATCACATCTACCACGTTCTTTGGGAAAGGAGTGTTGGATTGGGTGGGACAATGTCTTGTAATTACAATGAGCACGTAATTTTCAAATTGCAACAAAGAGACAGGTCATTCATCATAGGCTTTGAGTACTGATCACCTGATGGAGTCGTACCAAGGAATGAATAGCAGCGTATGAAAGAGAGATCATGTGTGCCCATGTTGCAAAGACATACCCGCTTTGCACGTTTCAAACGAAATAGAACCCTGTGGTTGATGATTACACCCATATTGGTGTACTTCATCATCTTTGCCTACCTGCCGATGGTCGGCATGTGGCTTGCATTCACCAAGTTTGACTTTCGCCTCGGCTTCTTCAAAAGCCCCTTTGTGGGCCTGAAGAATTTCCAATACCTCTTCAAAAGTGGCATCTTCAGTCGGCTGATACGAAACACCGTGCTCTATAATGTGGCATTTCTCCTGGGGGGGAACGCCGCACAGATTCTCTGTGCGCTCTTCCTCAGTGATCTTCCCAGCAAGAGGTTCGTGAAGATCAGCCAATCGATCATCTTCTTGCCGTATTTCATCTCATGGGTGCTGGTCGGCCTCTTCTCCTACGCATTGTTCAACATTGATAATGGGGTGATCAACACAATCTTTCGCTCCCTTGGCTTGTCTGAATATAACTTCTACTTGAAGCCGCAAGCGTGGCCTGCGATCATCATCGCCATCCAAATCTGGAAGGGGCTTGGGTACGGCAGTGTGGTATACCTCTCGGTCATCAGCGGCATTGACCAGGAGATCTACGAGTCTGCACGCATCGATGGGGCATCGAAGTGGCAACAGATTGCCAACATCACGCTGCCGATGATCAAGGCGACCTTTGTGCTCCTGGTGATGTTCAATCTTGGCAGTATCCTCAAGGGGCAATTTCAACTCTTCTACCAATTGGTGGGAAACAACGGCCTGCTCTTCAACGTCACCGACATCATCGACACCTACGTCTATCGATCACTGGTGGTCAATTTCGACATCGGCATGGGGTCGGCTGCAGGGGTCTTTCAATCGGTCTTTGGGTGCATCCTGGTGCTCAGTGTCAATGCGCTGGTCAAGCGCTTCAGTGAAGAGCTTGCGCTGTTCTAAGGAGAGGTGATGAAAACGACGGCGATATCGATCAGGCCGGACAGCGGAACGAAATCCTTCACGCTGCTCGGCTATGGGGTGATGGCGATCATCACCATCATCTGCTTTGTCCCATTTTGGCTCATCGTGGCAGCCAGCATCTCCGATGAAGCCACCATCCTGAGAGAGGGATTCAAGCTCTGGCCCCGCACGGTCTCATTGGATGCCTACCGCTCGATTTTCCAAGGGTCCAAAGCGCTGCTGCACTCCTATTTGGTCACCATCTTCGTCACATCGGTCGGGACGCTGCTGGCCCTGTTGCTCACATCGATGACGGGGTATGTGCTGATTCGCGTGGACTTTCCCCACCGCAATGGCATTGCATTCTTCATCTATTTTACCACCCTCTTCAGCGGTGGGGTCATTCCGACCTACATCCTCTTTGTCAAGTATCTGGCGTTGAAAAACACCGTATGGGTTTTGATCCTCTCCTGCCTCCTCAGCCCGTGGAACATCTTCCTCATGAGAAATTTCATGAAATCCATCCCCTATAGCCTGGTGGAGGCCTCAAAGATCGATGGAGCCAACGACCTGCAGATCTATACGGCGGTCATGGTACCATTGAGTAAGGCGGGGCTTGCAACAGTCGGGCTCTTCATCGCATTGAACTACTGGAACGACTGGTACCATGCAAGTCTCTACATCACGCAAGAAGCACTCTATCCGCTGCAGTACCTGCTCTATCGGATGCTCTCCAACGCTGAATACATGAAACAAGCAGCCGCTGCAGGGATTTTCCTTGACACGGTCTCCCTGCCAAGTGAAACATTGAAGATGGCGACCGCCCTTGTGGTCACCGGACCTATTCTCTTATTGTATCCGTTTGTACAAAAATACTTTGTCAAAGGAATCATGATCGGAAGCGTAAAAGGCTGATAAGGAGGTTGGTATGTATCCTGTGAGTAACAAAGATCGCAGCATCATTTCGCTCAATGGTATTTGGCAGTTCAGGTTTGCCGGGGACAGCACGTGGCAACCGATCTCTGTGCCCGGCTCATTCAATACCCAGCTGACCGATCCACGGGCCCGCTACTACTGTGGAATCGTTGAATACCAGAGGCACTTCACGATTCCCAAGATCCATGGCGGTGAGCGGCGGGTGCTCCGCTTCGATGCAGTCACCCACGACGCGGAGGTCTTTCTCAATGGGTCGCCGATCGGTACGCATCGCGGCGGCTTCCTCCCCTTCGAGTTCGATATCTCCGCCCTCCCGTGTGGAGCGGAGCACACCCTCATGGTGCGCGTCAACAACCGCATCGACTATACCACCCTGCCGATCGGTATCGAGGGGGGAACGGCCTTCTTCGGTTCGGACAACCCCGGGGTGCCGAGCGTTGAGAACGGCAAGAAGCGGCTGCATGCGTACAACCTGCCGAACTTTGATTTCTTCAACTTCGCCGGTATCACCCGTGCCGTACGCATCTATACGACTCCACAGGTGTACATCAAGGACATCACCCTCACCACCGACCTCGACGGGGAGGATGGCATCATCGACTATGTGGTGGAAACTTCAGGCGATGCAGCGGTGCACATTGCAATTTGCGATGGAGAGGGAGAGCTGGTGGGTGAGGGGAGCGGTAAGTGCGGGACGATCCGGATCGCACACGCCCACCTGTGGTATCCGCGCCCCGGCACTCCCTACCTCTATACCGCCCACGTCACAAGTGACGAGGATACGTATGCGCTGCCGGTGGGTATCAGGAGCATTGAGGTAGCGGGAAACCAGTTTCTCATCAACGGCAAGCCGTTCTACTTCAAGGGTGCCGGCCGGCATGAGGATTCGCCCTTCCGTGGACGGGGCACCGACGGATGCCTCAATGTGAAGGATATCGATTTACTCCATTGGCTGAACGCCAACTCACTGCGAACCAGCCACTACCCGTACGCTGAGGAGATGTATGCGCTCTGCGACCGGGAAGGGATTGTGGTCATCGATGAGCTGCCTGCCGTGGGACTTAATTTTCACGGTACAAAAAACCCGTACACCGAGCTCGATACCGCCTCCTACCACGCCGAGCTTCTGGCCCAACTCATCCGACGGGACAAGAATCACCCCTCGGTGGTGATGTGGAGTTTGGGCAATGAACCGGACACGGAGAACTACCCAGAGGATGCCTACGCCTACTGGAGGGCCCTCTACGACCTCGCCCACCGCCTCGATCCGCAGGACCGTCCGGTGACCGTTGTCTGCTGTCAGAACAACTATACCAAGGATATCACGGCACCGAGCATGGATGTGGTGTGCATCAACCGATACTACGGGTGGTACAACTTGGCCGGCGTGCTGGAGGTTGCTCAAATCGCCTTCAATGAGGAGCTTGAGTTCTGGCAAGAGATCGACAAGCCGCTCATCCTCGCTGAGTATGGCGCCGATGCGCTGCCTGGCCTGCATGCCATCAACGCAGAGATGTTCAGTGAAGAGTACCAAGTGGCGTATTTGAAGGCGATGAACGCGTGCTTGGATCAGCGGGAGTTCGTGGTAGGGGAGCACCCGTGGGTGTTTGCTGATTTTGACACGCAGCAGGGACCGATGCGCCCCGGTGGGAACCACAAGGGCCTGTTCACCCGCGATCGCTGTCCAAAGATGGCTGCACACATGATTCGTGACCGGTGGGCGACGATCGAAGGTCAAGCACACTGATGTGAGCAAGAACGGAGGGTTGTTGTGCAAATAGGTGGTGAGAGACGCGGGAAAGAGCAATAGCTTCAGGCGTCTCTCATTTCTTCAAGAATGTCTTCAATTTCAAATGGACAGCCATAAAACAACACGTATACGCTATATCTCGATCGATGAGTGAAGGGGGAGCTGTGGTACAGACCATATCAATCGACACAAGAACAAGAGGGCGGATCTTCCGTGGCATCGGGGGTGTCACCAGCAATGGGATGACCAAGTTGCTCGTCGAATATCCCCAAGCAGAGAGAGACGAGATCCTGGACTTCCTGTTTACCCCGAAGTTTGGTGCAAGCTTTCATACCGTCAAGGTGGAAATCGGCTCTGATGCCAACGGCACGTGTGGAACCGAGCCGAGTCACATGCGCAAAGAGGATGATTTTGACATCACCCGGGGAGTCGGTCTGTGGTTGGCCCAAGAGGCGAAGAGGCGGAACCCGGCCATCATCCTCGATGCAATTCGGTGGGGCACACCGGCATGGGTGACGGATAATGAGAAGAAGTACCAGTATTATCTGAACTTCCTCACCGGGGCCAGGGATGTCTATGGCCTACACTTCGACTACCTCGCCCCCGATGAGAATGAAGGGGATTTCAGCATCGATTGGGTGGTGGATGTCCTGCGCCCCGGCCTTGATCGCGATGGATTTGCGCTGGTGCAGCTCTCAGGGGCCGATAGCACCGAGGATTGGAACATCGAGGCGCTGCTGAAGGGGAACCCCGACCTTCGCTCAAGCATTGGCGCTGTCACCCGACACTACAAGCAGGATAGTCCGCAGTACATCAGGGATTGTGGGATCGAGATCCTCAATAGCGAGGATATCGCCCCCTTTCGCCATGCGTTCTCCTACGCCCTTGATATGGCATACAAGATCATCCGTTCCTATGCCTCTGGAAAGATGGTGCAGTATGTGATGCATCCGATCATCGAGGCGATCTACGACAATCTTCCCTATACGTGCAAGAGTATCCTCCATGCAGCACACCCGTGGAGTGGGCACTACCACGTCGAATCAAGCCTTTGGGTGGTGGCGCAGTTCACCCAGTTCATTGCACCGGGATGGCAGTACCTGGACAGCGGTTGCCACGCCTCACAGACGCTCAGCTACCTGACGTTGCAAGATCCCTCAAACGGGGACATCAGCTTGGTGATTCTCAACCGCTCAGAGAGCGCCATTGATGTGGCCATTGAGTTTGATGGGCTTGCTGCCTCCTCTCTTTCGTGCTGGAAGACCTGCGAGGAGGAGCAGTTCATTCGCCTTGATGACGTGGAGGTGGTGATGAACACCGCCAAGATTACGATAGCAGCGCAATCGGTGTACTCTCTCACCACGACCGAGGGACAGCAGAAGGGGACCGGTGCTACCCCGCTGGTAACGACAACGACCTTTCCGCTGCCCTACACCGATGACTTCTCCTCCTACCAGGTGGGAACGCAGCCGCGCTATACGATTGACCAAGCCGGTGCCTTCGAGATCCAAGCAGGGGGAAGGGATGGACACCGTTCGTTGGTGCAGGTATTGACCCTTGCAGAGAAACCGATCGATTGGGAGCGCCGGCCAACCCCCAACCCGTATACGGTGTTGGGCGGGCAGGAACTTACCAACTACTCGGTGAGCATCGACTTCGCTATGGATGAGATGCCGGGTGCCGACTACGAGGGGTATGTCATGCTCGGTGCACGGTGCAACCACAACAGCCAGCGATCAGAGTTTGCCCAGGCGTACAGTGTGCGCCTCTATCACAACAGGCGGTGGGTGCTCTTCTGTGGTGCCATCGCGTTGATGGCAGGACGGGTGGATGACTTCTCCCTCGGCGCATGGCACACCCTCTCCCTGCACTGTGAGGATGACCAGATCACCCTGTCCTATGATGGCGACCAGCTCTGTACGCTCAAGGACTCGGCAATCCCCAGTGGGAATGTCATCATCGGCAGTGGCTACAATGTGGTGCGCTATGCTCAGGTGACCATCTCGCCGATCGCCGGCTCCATTGCCCAGTGCCGGCGGTATCCCATCACCCACCAAGCAGTGAAGAACTCGGGCTCGTGGAGGGAGGTGGGCAGCTATTCGGACAACTACCACCGCACGCTCCTCGCTGCTTCTGCTCCGGGCTCAACGCTCGAATTCTCCTTTTCCGGTCCATCGTTGGTCCTGGTGGGGGTTGTCGACAATGAGAGTGGGAGGGCAGAGGTCTTCATTGACGGAGAGCTGATCGCACGGATCGATGGCTACTCTGCGACCAAGTACTATCGTAGGAGCTTGTTCTCCGCCTACGATTTGGAGGATGCAATCCATACGTGCACACTCCGGGTTTTGGGTACATCTCATGAGGATTCCCTGCACACCAATGTCCAGGTGAATGCCATTGAGGTTGCCGGGGAACTACTGAACGGGTGAACCAACTGTGGTAACACATGAGAACGCACAGGAATATATGGAGGAAACAATGAAAAGAGTCGTTGTTATTCTACTCATCCTACTGACGGCCTTTACCGCATTTGCGAGAGGGGGCTCAGAGGTGAGTGCAACAAAGGCGAGCAGTGACAATCCTTTCGATACGTATGTCGAATTGATCATGTACAGCTCGGGGTCGTCGGGAAAGGACACGGCAGCGGTACTGGCGCAGTTCAACACGCTGTTGAGGGAGAAGTACAATACCACCATCAATGTGACCAACCTTGGGTGGGACAACTACAACAACCAATACCAGTTGATCCTGACCACCGGAGAGCCGGCGGACTTGATGTATGTCAATCCCAACCTCTACGGCATGTATGCACCCAATGGCGCATTCAAGGATCTCACCGATCTCTTTGCCCAATACATGCCCACCGTCTCCAGCTACTTCAGCGATGGTGAGCTTGCCCAGGTAAAAGTCGATGGCAGGCTCTACATGATTCCTTCCTATGAGACCAACTTCTCACAGAATGGAATATTCTATCGCCTTGACTTGGCCAAGAAGTATGGCTTGGGTGAGATCGACAGCCTCAAGGCCTTTGAAGCGTATGCCAGTACCATCGCGGCCAACGAGCGTGGGATGCGGGTCATTGACGGAAATCCCGAGCAGACGCTCTTCCAGCTCTTCAAGGCCACCTATGGCTTTGAATCAATTGCCGGCTCCAACACCTCGATCATCATGGTCAATGGGTATGATGACATCCACACCATCATCGCATACCCATTCACCGATGCGTATGTGGAGTGGGCCCACCGGATGAAGGAGTGGGCGCTCAAGGGATACTGGAGCTCCAACGCCCTCTCAAGCACCATGGACCCCTGGAGCAGCATCCAGGTCGGGACGAGTGCGATCACACAGGCGAATGCCGATGGGGCCAAGAACATGATGGGGTATATGGCTTCCAAGCTCCCGCACAGCGAGAGCGCCTACTGGAGCCTGGCCAACCTCACCGGCTACTCCTACATCAACCCGGTCACGGAGAACGGGTATGCGGTTCCCGCATCATCGCCCAATGGTGAGCGGGCGCTGAGGATCCTTGAGGCGATCAAGACCGATCAGCGGCTCTTTGACCTCTGGATGTATGGCATCGAGGGACGACACTTCTCATTGACTGAGGAGGGGAATCTCATCAAGCCGGCCCTCGGTGTTGATCCTGCCACGGTGAACGCCCACTCGATGAGTGGCGCGCAGTACGCGATGCGCGTCCAGACACTCATGCGCAATGATGAGGGGGTCTGGGATGGCTATGATGATTTGATCGCCCGACTCCAGTCCATTGCCGTCTTGAACAAGTTTGGCGCGGTCTCCATCGATTACTCCGATGTCCAGGCGGAGCTTGCGGCGGTGAACCAGGTGGTCAAACAGTATGGCCATCCGATCAACATCGGCATTGTCGACAATGTTGATGCTGCCATTGCTGAATACCGGAGGCAATTGAAGACCGCCGGCATTGACCGCCTCCTTGGTGCAGTCAGTGAGCAGATGGAGCAGTATTACATCCGCAATGCCATACACTAACTGAAACTGAAATGTTGCGCGCTCATCACCGGTGCACACTGGGTGGTGAGCGCGCTTTTCAGTACACTGTCGCCATGGATACCACGCACAGAAATCGGCTGTCACAGATTCTTGTTCTCTTTTTCGTCACCATCCTCATTGTCTTGGTAGTCACGGTGGTGAGTTTCAAGACGCTCTTCGACCGCACGGTGGAACGGCAGCTGGCAACCTATGGCCAGATCTCCCTTGAGAGCAATATCCTCTATATCGACGCCATCACCAGCTCTGCGCAGTACGTGTTTGACAGCATGAGCTTTGATCCCGAAATCTCACGATTGCTCTACTATGATTCGCTTCAGGCAAGTGAGTTGCACTTAGGCTTGCTCCGTCTCGACTCCTATGTCGAGTCCAACTACTTCATCGACTCAATCTACATCTTCAAGCGCAAGAGCGATACCATCTATGTCTCCTCTCCTGACGCACGGGAGGCGGTGTACGCTCGTCACTCCTTTTATGATGAGGAGGCTGCGGCCCTGCTCCTCCACTACACAGGGTATGCAAACATGGAGCCGATCTTCCGGAGTGTCGACCTGAAAGAGGTGAGCACATCACAGACGTCTTATATCAGTTTCATGCGCTACAATACGCTGAGGAAACCCAATGAGTCGGATGTGGTCATGATCAATGTGCGCCAGGACATCCTTTCGGCCTTGATCCAATCGATTCCAGAGAATGAGAACCGGCTCCTGCTCTTCACCGATGATGAGGGGTGGTATATCCCGATTGCGGGCAACGGTGAAACTTATACCGATGAAGTCCTCGATGCACTGCTTCTCCGTCTCACTGATGCAAGAGGAGAGACCGTCGTTACCCTTGATGGGAAGAAGTATGTGGTCTGCCGACAAAAAGTCATGAATAGTGCCGTCAACATCGTCCTCATTGCAGAAGAGAGTGATATCGGCAGCATCACACGGACAAAGGAGTACAACACCTCGATCGTGCTGCTCGCTGCACTGCTGGTGGTGTGCGTCATTGCGGCAGTTGCGGTGATCCAGCGAATTGTGAGTGTGAATCGAGTCCATCGGGAAACCCTTGCCAACCTCGAGCGAGAGAAAGAGAAGCTCTTCTATGAGCGACAGAGGCGAAGAATCCTGACTTTCTTGCAGAGCACCCCCTCCTGTGAAGAGTCTGCCACCTCCTTTGTGCAGGAGCTTGGTCTTCCTCGCACAGAAGATCTCAATGCATCTCAGGTGGTTCTGGCCCTCCTGTCGATCAAGGAGTACTCCTCATCGGTGTCGTTGCAATACGAGCGGGTTCGGGAACGGAATGAACTGAAACAGCAGATCTGTGCGTTGGCAGGCGAGACGCTTAGCGATGCCGCGCCCCTGTTCACAACCTTCGATGATGAGGATAAGTGCTTCATCGCGCTTGCTGATCTACAGCCCCACGGGCAGTTGGAGCGTGATCTGATGAGGGTAGGGGAGTTGGTGCTGGAACGATTAGCGGTGGCGACGTACATCTTCGTCTCTTCGCCCTCCACGATTGACGAATTGCCCACGCTCTACACCGAGCTGATGAAGGCCTACCCCTACAAGACGTTCTACACCCCAGAGACAATCATCACCTCACCGATGGTTGATGCGAGGCTGCTCTATGAGAGCACCATGCCGGAGAGTCAGCTCAGGCAACTTTCACAGGCGATCATGCAACTTGATGTCCCGTCAGCGCTGCTCAACCTGGAGGAGGTCATCGATGAAATTGCAAAGGGTTCCTACAAGAGCTTTCAGATCAACTTGATGCAGTTGATCGTGACCATTGATGAGCTCCTGACTAAGGTGCAAACCAACAACGGGATTGAGAAGACCATCTCTGTTGATACCATGCTCTACAATCTTTCGACCTTTGAGACCCTAGCGGCAATCTTTGAGGCCCTCAAGGAGGCAATCGAAGACACCGAGCAGGTGGTGATCCAAAATAAGAATAGCCACCAGACCTCTCTCATCGCTGAGATTCAACAGATTATCCAGAAGTCCTATATCGACGATAACTTTTCAATCATTGATGTTTCTGAGCAGCTGGGAATGAACGCATCATACCTAGGCAAGCTCTTCAAGAGAAGCACCGGCATGACCTTCATAGAGTTTCTCCACAAAGAACGGATGCTCGCTGCGTGTACCTTGTTGGCGACAACCGATATGCCGATTGCTGAGGTCGTCACGGCAGTCGGATTCAAGGATGTCCCCTACTTCTACAAGATCTTCAAGAAGGAGCATGGCTGTACCCCAAAGACCTATCGGGTGCACTACCAAGAAAGCCCGACTGCGACAGCAGAGGATGAGTAACTGCTACCCGAGATGAGCAGCCTCCTGCTCGCAAGAGAGGAGGAATGCTTGGATCATTGAGGAAACCATCCAAAAGAGTAGGGTTGCAGCGTACAATGGGGTGTATGGCGTTCTCCAACAGTCCGAGTCATCGAAAATCATTGGTGATCTGCAAAATATGAGCGTAATGTGGTTTTTGTTTGTTTCCGTCGGCTGAACCATCTATACTGATACTGAATCGGCAACTGGTTGAGGGAGCAGGAGTAGATGACATGAAGCGATCGTATTCACACGGCATGAGGGTGATCGAGATGAGTATTCTTCTCAGCTTGTCCCTGGTGTTCCTCGGGTGTGCCACAGTCACACAAAAGTCCTCTCTCATCGAAGGCACACTCCTCGCCCCGCTGCCGATGATTCCCCTCCCGGCCTCAAAGGTGGTGCAGGTGTCCGATGATACGCCTTCTCATGATGAGCCAAAGACTGAGGAGCCGACTGTTATACCCGCTGGCCAGGGTTGGCAGGAACCAGGTGTTGCTGCTGAAATTTTCTCCTCTCTGGAAGAGGGTATCCCGGTCCTGGTGATCCGGGCGGTTGGTAGCGGCCTGAGTGAAGGCGAGGCCAGGGCCGATGCCCTCTCATCCCTCTCCTTGATGCTCCATGCACAGGTGGAGGGCTCCCAGCAGGTCAGCGACCGGGTTGCGATGGCCGATGGAAAGGTCGTGGCAACGGCATCCGACTTCGTTGAGCAGATCACCGTGTCGACGAGCCTGCCGATCCTCGGTGCAGCGCTCACGACCTCCTTCGATGGCAACCGCATCGCTCCGCTCTATCACACCGAGGCGGTGTTGGACGCGTCAGTCTCCCTGCCGCTCTATGAGCAGGAGTTGGAGCGGTTGGCCAATCTTATCAACAGCGTCGACCTCCCATCACTCGAACACGCCGACTCACGTATCCAAGAGCGGCAGCTCTCACAATTGCTCTCCTACCATGACCAATTTGAGCGACACGCCTATGTGGCCCGGGCATTGGGCACGGAGGAGTTGCCCCCGCTCTCCCACTCGCGATACGCCCTCGAGCTGAAAATCGGGGCCCTGGCCCGGGTCAACGACACCTATGCCAAGGCTGCCCAGAGTCTGGTGCAGGGCATCGAAGAGAGCGGGGTGTACGTCTATCCGCCCAAGCTCGATGGGAGGGGGGCGGTCACCGAGTTTGCCG
>Ga0265293_10008857_pt1 | contig 14696 bp, 6 predicted proteins | sample Munlanlewell138R_FD_192505 | JGI IMG/M metagenome (GOLD analysis project Ga0265293, IMG submission 192505) | Leachate microbial communities from a municipal landfill in Southern Ontario, Canada - Leachate well 138R | ecosystem: Engineered > Solid waste > Landfill > Unclassified | place: Canada...
TGTTTTGTTCTTGTAGCTGGAATTTCCAAGAGTTCCAATAGTTATATGAGATGATGTAGTTACCCGGTCTTGTCAAATCCGGTTTAACCCAAACGGCAATAGAAAGTTGACTGCCTTTCAAATCACTGGCTGCGTAATCATCAATTTGCAAATGAGATCCTTTCTCAAAATGTATGGCTTTGCCTACTTTTCCTTCAACAAAAGTCGGTAAAGCTGTTTCTGTACCAAAAATTTCAGCCGGTCCTTTTTTGAGCACAGCTGTCCATGCTTTCCCGTCAGCAGTCAGGGATGTGCCCGTTCCTTCATCAAAGCTTAATCCCATGATGAGGGCTGTTTCCGGAATTGCTCCGTAAGCAGCAGCTAAAAAGACAGTACGAGCAGCTTCAAGTTGTACTACCAAGTTGTCCACTTGAGATTGCTTAATCTTACTGTCTTTTAATGCAGTCTTAGCAGTACCTAAAGTAGCGTTAAAGGCGTCAATGGCAGATTGCGGGTAATCAACGGTTGTAGCGTCATCTAATAAAGCTTGACAAGCATCTATTAGTTCAGTCAGTGCTGTTGTGTCAGCAGTTTCACCTTCATCAGGTTCACAACCAATAAAGACAGTTGCAAACATAAAGATGATAACACTTGTAAAAAATGTAAGTTTCAAATGATTTTTTTTCATGATTTCTAAAATTAAATTGTTGATGATTTTTTTTAATTGTTTGATATTATTGAAGTGCCTGATTGGTGTCTAATTCTGTTTGTGGTACAGGGAAGTAAAAGCGAGGTTCAGTCCAATGAAAATCAGTGCCTAAAGCTGTTTCTGCAGTTTCTTTTCCCCATCGCATCAAATCAAAAAAACGATGAAATTCAAAACCTAATTCTTTCCTTCTCTCCTTGCGAATAACCTCACGTAAGTCAGTCTGAGTGCTTGCCGTTGTTAAAGCCAATCCCGCACGCAGCCTGATTTTGTTTACTTCTTTAGCTGCGTTAGTTATAGCATCTGTACCTCCGATTTCATTGATAGCTTCTGCCTTCATCAGCAGCACATCTGCGTACCGAATGGCGTGGTATGGAATGGTTGATTGACTTTTTGCCAATTCGGGGACCATATCTTCATTGTATTTTTTGACGAGATATCCTGTTGCTTCGGACCAAGAGGCTGAAAAAGTTTTGTTGTTAAACCAAGGTTTTCCCTCACGTCCTATTGAAGTATCTAAGCGAGGATCATCCATATTGTCAGTTGTTTGTTCGGTAAAAGCATCAACATAACTTTGAGTAGGAGCATTGAAATAGTATCCTCCCTCAATCGAAGGAGCAAACCAAACATTAAGATGATTGCCGAGAGAAACTTCCGTATTATTGACGTAACGTAAGCTGAAAATTATTTCCACGCTATCTTCAGCTCCGGACTTAAACAGATCTGCGTAATTATCTAATAATTCATATTGATTTAAACCCTCAAGTGACTGAATATTCGTGAGACATTCAGCATATTTTTTCTGATAGAGTTGAGCTTTTGCTAATAAGGCATACGCGGCGCCTTTGGTTGTACGCCCCTTCTCTAACGGATATGCTTCGGGCAAAACTGCAACAGCATCTGTCAGATCTTGTTCTATTTGAGTGTAAATTTTGTTTTCATCACTCAAAGCCACATAAATTGTTGCAGTTTTGTTTTGTGGTTTGAGTTTAAGCGGCACTTTGCCGAATATATTCACCAAATTAAAATAGCTGTACGCCCGTAAAAATTTAGCTTCTCCAATTAAGCGATTTTTGAGTGCATCGTCCATTTGAATGCCAGGAATGTTTGCTATCGCATTGTTGGCGCGAGAGATAGTCTCATAGCTTGATTGCCAAAATGTATTTAAAATTCCGTTATCCGACTTTGCAGAAAAGTCATTGATAGCGTTGATGTCTGCCTGATCACCGGCATTACCGCCCTTTACAGCATCGTCAGATGCAACATCACCGAAAATCCACAATGTGTTTCCATACAATGAATTATAGATTGCATTTACGGACATAGTTGCGTTTTCAGCAGAAACATACAGGCTTTCGGAAGTATATTCTCCCCGCAGGTTAGTCGTAAGAAAATCTTCGCACGACAGCATCGAAAAAAATACTGTTAGAATGATTGTTATTTTGAATATTGATTTCATAATTCATCTGTTTTTTAGAAGGTTAAGTTAATGCCAAATGTAAAAGTCATGGCTACCGGATAGGTGCCCCAATCAATGCCGTTAGCTAAATCACCTTCAGCTGCTGAATTGGTGCTGACTGTCATTTCAGGATCTAATCCGGAATATGCTGTAAGTGTGAATAAGTTAGTCCCCGCCAAATAACAGCGCAGGGTCTCAATCCCATACTTTTTTGTATGAGGAATGGTATAGCCCACCTGTAAATTTTTCAAACGATAGTAAGATCCATTCTCTAAGAAACGAGATGAAGCTCTTACATTATTCGACTTGCCTGACCAAGAAGCCCTTGGCTGCGTATTGGACGTGCCTTCTCCTCTCCAGTGCTCTTTGTAATATCTTTCTGTTATATTAAATCCTCTGTAAAAACCTTCTATGTCATAATTAACCTGCGAAAATATTTTCTGACCAAATGCTCCTTGGAAAAACATAGAAAGATCAAAGTTCTTGTAATTTCCTGCCAGGTTTAAGCCTGTAGTGAATGAAGGAATTGCACTCCCCATGTAAGTGCGGTCTTTTGCATCAATCACATTGTCCTCATTCTGATTGACGTATTTCACATCACCCGGCTTGACATTATTTCCCTGATAGGCTGAAGTTAGTACTTCTAATTCATTTTGAAAGATGCCTTCCATTTCATACAAGAAAAATGAGCCTATTGGATATCCTTCAGCTGTACGAGTGGCATTCACGCCTGTATCCACGCGACCGGCAAAATAAGGGAAATCGAGTTTCAGTACTTTGTTATGCAAAAACCCGCCATTCAATGCGATATTAAATCCTCCCTTATCATAGTTTTTACGATAAAACAACTCTAAATCAATTCCTGTATTAAGAACATTTCCTGTGCTATTGATTTGAAAGGGCGAAGCTTTTCCAATAGAAGGAGGTAAGGATGCCGGCAAAAGCATATCGTTAGTAATTTTATAATAATAGTCGAGGGTTACACCTAAAGAACCTTTCATAAACTCTAAATCGACACCTGCATTAAACTGATTACTGGTTTCCCATTTCAAATCGAAATTTCCAAGTTGCGTGAGAGCATAACCGTTATAGCTATTCCCACCGAAAGTATAATAAAAATTATAACCATACCGATCGGTATAAGCATATAAAGGAATATTCTGATTGCCGATTGATCCGTAACCAAGCCTGATTTTCAGTTTATGTATGTTTTGAATATCCTGCATAAAATCTTCAGACTCCATATTCCATCCGCCTGAAATGGAAAAGAACGTACCCCATTTATTGCCGGCACTAAAACGAGATGAACCATCGCGGCGCAAAATACCGGACAAATAGTACTTCTGATGATAATTATAGTTGACGTTGCCAAAAAAAGACACTAAGGTAGATTCCCAAACGGATTGGTTGATGTTTGTCTTGCTGGAACCCAATCCGAGAAAGATGAAATTAGGGTCAGTGTTCAAAAACTCACTTTCAGATCCATACAAGCCGCTGCCAGAATTTTTGATGGCTTCTGCACCCAGCATGGAGTTTATATTATGACTGTCGTCAATTGTGATTTGATGGTTTAAGGTGCTGTTAATACTCCAGTTAAAATTTTCTACCATCGATTCAGATAAACTGTTGGTAGCATTAATACGGTTTGTGGAACCCCATGTCTTGTTGTATTCATGAGAAGATGTATTATTGTAATCAATTCCGGCTGTAGTTTTGAATGAGATATCTGCAGGAAGCGAAATCAGCATATTACCGGTAAGCAACAAGGTTTTTGTTTTTTTTGTTCTGTCGGTATTTTTTGTCAGACCCACAGGATTATAACCATCACCAAAAAAAGAATTGTAAACCGCATTCCCATAATATTCTGATGGCAAATCTACAAATTCGCCTGAGTCATCGTAAACAGGAATAGCCGGATTACGGAATAAGGCATAACGCACCACACTTCCCCCTTCACCGGCATAACCATCACCTGATGAGGATACTAACCGATTATTCGACATACCACCACTTATATTCAAGCCTACTTTCAACCATTTTTTAACTTGAGAGTTGACGTTGGAACGTAGATTAGTACGTGAGAAATAGGTGCCTTTGATAATACCCTCCTGGTTGTAAAACGTTCCTGCAATCATATATTGGGTTTTCTCATTACCACCACTCATTGAAATTTCATGTGATTGAAATGGAGCAATTCGAAAGATTTCCTCCAAGTGATTTACATTTGGAAAATCCTTTACCCATTCTCCTGTAATCAAATTGCGTTGTACAATAGAACTTAGATTATCAGCTGCGGCTGCTTCATTATACATACTGATATATTGTTCAGTAGTAGCCATTTTAGTTAAGTGCCCGTGATGTTGAAAGCCCAACTGTGTGTTGTAGTTAATTTTTGCATCGCCCGCTATACCACTTTTTGTAGTTATCAACACCACCCCATTCGTAGCACGCGATCCATAAATTGCTGCTGAAGAAGCATCTTTTAGTACCGACATACTTTCAATTTCGTTTGGAGAAATATTATTCAAAGCTCCTTCTACGGGTATTCCGTCAACGATATAAAGTGGATCATTGCTCAGGCTTATAGAGTTTACACCACGAATCCTGACAGAAATGGGCGCTCCGGGCGCACCTGTCTGTGCGGCAACATTGACTCCGGCAACACGCCCTTGTAAAGCCTGCTGTGTAGTGGCTACCGGAATTTTGCTGATGTCCTTGCTCTCAACCTTGCTGATTGCCCCTAACACATCTCGTTTCTTCTGCACTGTGTATCCAACTACCACCACTTCTTCAATGATTTGAGCATCCGTCTCTAATGCTATATCCAAAAAATCCTCATTAGTTATAACAAGTGTTTGTGGTTTATAACCGATATAAGAAATCCGCAAACTTCCATTAAATGGAATCTCTATTGTAAAATCTCCATCAATTCCGGTTATAGTACCAGCTTGTGTATCTTCTACCAAAATATTCACTCCAATCAGTGCTTCACCCGTTGACGCATCTTTTACTACTCCTTTTACAGGCATGAGGTTTTGTGCTCCGTTTATTAAAGTGATACAAGTTAATAGGAATAAAAAAATTATTTTTTTCATTTTTTAGTATTTAAGTTTTTATTGATAAGCAATTATATTACCGCCTGCGATTAGCTGATTGTTCTTATGTTTAATCTGTGTGTCAACAGGTAATTCAACAAGTACACAGGCTTGATTTGCAGGCAGATTAATATGAGAGGGTTTGTCAATCCCTCTTGCAATATATGTCTTTGTTACAATATCAAATACATCTACCTTTCCTTCAGGATAATATAATATTTCTTTTGATTTCGGATATGGATTATAGTACAAATAGACAGGATATGGCTTTTGAGCATAGAAATCAGTTGTATTACAGTTGATACGTAAAATCATAGGCACATTGGTGGTGTCTATCATAGCCCCGAAAATTCCTATAGGAGATGTACTGTACAGACTGAACATGCTTTCTTTTGGGTTGTTTGGATTCCAATTAGGACCGTCGCCTAAAGCTACCGGATGCACACTTTCAAGTTCCGGTTTATGATACATATCCTCATATCTTAGTCCTTCATAGGCAACTATGGAATTGGTGAGATTTTTCATTTCGGGAAGCCACTGGTTGCTATCTTCTATTTCATCCGGGAAAAACAAACGACAAGCATTAACGTTGTTCAACATCCATTTCCCAATGGCTGAAGCAAATTGAGGTTCATATTTTACTAAGGGAACCAAAGGCCATGCTGTTTTAATGCTATTCATTAAAAATGCATATCCGCCTCCATCAGTTATACTCCCTTGCAATCCACTCACATCATAATCACCCCATTTGTCTACAATAATGCCCCATCCAGTCCGTCCAGTAGGACTCGTACAGCCTTCGAATACCCAGTTAATCATTTTTTCAATGTCAAAATTTGTTTGCTCTTCTGCATTTAATCTTGCAGCGGTGTAAACACCCAAGGGTAATAGAACTTCATAAAATCGACTTTCTTCCTGGTTTTCTAAAGCTTCAATGGCTGATTGGGCATGCTTGAGGTAGCGTTTGTCTTTGTATTTCTGATAGGCAGCATACAAGACATACGCATGCCCGCCTGCCGCATCTTGTTGTAAAGGAATGTGGTTAGTCATGCCTTTCATTTGACTGTAATCGAAGTATGAATAATCATAATTTCCGTTAAGTACTGAATCTGCTTTTACAAATTGCTCCGCAATACTCAATTGGATATAATCTGAGTTTTCAACCTGAGGGAAAACATCACAAACTGCATAAAACAGTACATTGGGAAATACGTCATACCACCAGTCTCGGCCATAACCACCACCCAACAAAGCAACATCCGGATTCGTATTGTTCATGATGATATTCCAACCGTTTTCTGTGTTGAAATAATTTTGAATCATTTTTACATAATTATAACCGTTTTGGTTAGTCTTGTCAATACCTACCAAGCCTGCTCCTAAAATAGCAGTTAGGGAATTTAGACTTTCGTGAAATTCTCCATTATTGTTATTTGGTCCTTGGCGACAATCATGGATAGCGGTATAGAGTCCAAACGTAATTTGTGGCAGGTTGCGTTGGCTGTTATCAAGCCATATCATGCTGCCGGCAGGCAAGTCGGGATTGAAATCAAACACATAATCATCGTAATCTTTCGCCCTTTGTTTCCAGTCTATAATTTTATATGGTGTTGGAAATTCCGGCATTTGCCGGATGCGTGGAATTGTTGTTTGAGTAATCGCCGTACCAAAATCAACATTCTTATTACAAGAAAAGAAAACTGAAATGCTTATAACAAGAGATAAGATGTATTTTAATTGTTGCATGCTTAGTATATTTATGTGTTTTTTAGATTGGCTCTAAGAGTCTGATGCTTTTACTGTATGTTTTGTGTCAATTTCTTTAATGATGTGCTGCGCTAAGGGCAAAGACAACAACTGAATTGTTCCAACCACGATGAGCGCATATTTCAAGGCAAATTCTTCTGAAATGAAGTATACAAATGCGATAAACAACAACATCCCAAAGGCACGACCAACAAATAAGCCTATTTCATGACTTAAGATGTAAGCATATTCATTGCGATTTTCTATGGCTGAAACAGCATCAATGGTTTTCATCATGGTGGGAAAATACGCAAGATCGTGGATAGGTTGAAAAATTACTTTGCAGAGTACAAATAGGATCACTCCGACAGCTGAAAACATTACGCCGTTTATCAATGTGCCTACAAAGAAAACTAACAAACCAAATCCAAAGATACGCATGCGATGCTTCGGTTTGCTGATCCGCCCCAACACATAGACTAAGATGGCAGTTAATCCTCCTCCAATTCCCTGAATCAACCCCAGCGAACCTTCTTCACCTACCAATCGCATGACTAAAATAGCAGGAGCAGTAACTAAAAAGCCCTGAACCATCCCTTTTAATCCGGCGAGAGCAAGTAGTTTTTGCCATAGTGTATGGAACTTAAAATAGATAAACTTCTTTTGAGTAGGATTGGTGAAACTGCCTCTCGATAATACGATAGTTGCTAAAACTGCAATAATCAACACTATCACTGTAATCATTTTATAACCGGAATTGACATCAACACTGTATCCAAAAATCACTTTTCCGTGAATGCTTGCTAACAAGGCACCTACCATCAAAGGAACAACTATATTCCATAGGGAAAAGAAAAATGATTCAAGACCAAAAAAGTAATTTCTATTCTCGTCATTAGTTGAATTGAGTGTTAACAGATAACGATTTGTCCAGAAAAACCCGGTAGAAGCTCCTAATAAAAATCCGGCTATACCAATTTCAGAGATTCCCAATTTTTGTACGAACATCATTGCCATCAGTGCAATGGCTGAAAGTATAATGCCGAAACTGTACAATATATTAACCTTGACAAACTTGAGTAAACCTCCGTTCAGTATGGATGTACACACAATGCCTATATACATAAACAGTTGAAAAACCGCTACATAAGCCGGACTCCCTGTGTTACGCATGATGTAAGCTCCTACAAAAATCTCGATGATTGGCAGAATAAGCGCGTATAACATGTTAGTTATTAGTAGCGTGCGGATATTGAGAGACTGTGATTTAAAGAAGGCAAATTCGCCTGTAAGTTTCTTGCTCATTATTATTGCTTTAAGGATTTTAATATTGCTGTGATTGAAAACTCTGCACTGCAAATTACTTCATCGCTGGCTCCGTAGAAAAGTTTAATGGTATCACCATCTACATAGTGTCCATTGGTAAACACAACATTTCCAAAAAAACCAGTCTTTTCGTATGTTGCAATCGGTTCCATAATTGGTTCTGTGCTTCTAGCGATCACTTTGGAAGGATCGTTTAAATTGAGCAGTAATGCACCTAAACAATATCTTTGGTTATGGTCTGCACCATGGTAAATTTCTAACCACCCTGCTTCAGTTTTAATAGGTGCTGCTCCCGCTCCAACACGAGCAGAATCCCATGTGCCTTCACGCGTTACAGCTATACATTGATGATTTCCCCAGTGTATTCTATCAGGAGATTGAGCTATCCAAATATAATTACCTCCTAATTCCGGACTGCTTGGACGATGTAGTGCATAGTACATACCATTTATCTTTTCTTCAAATATCGCACAATCCTTATTGTGTGGCGGAAAAATCATTCCTTTACGATCATAGGTTTTGAAATCCTTTGTGATGATTAAACCTACTCCCACAGCTACAGGCGAGACTTCTGTAAATGTAAGGTAGAAACCATCATCCATGGTAGTGACCCGGCAGTCTTCAATGCCGAAAGACTCTAAATATCCCTTTCCGAAAATTGGAGGATATGCAGAATCTTCATGGAATGAAACATCATCATCACTGTAAACTAATCTTAAATAAGATAAGGTTGTTAGATAATTTTGTCCTTTATATTTAATAACACGTGGATCAGAAGCATCTAAGTCCGGATCATCTTTGTCAAAGCTAAGTACTTTTATTTCACCGGCTTCATTATAAATGGGGAAGCTTATTTTTCCTTCTATCTGTTTGGGGCGTTCTGCAACACGTAAAACCAACCAAGTTTTACCATGAAGTTTGAAAACACCGGGGTTGAGCAGGCAGGTGATTTCCATACCTTCAATTGCAGGCTCTAAATCTGCAGGTTTTAAGAGAGGATTTCTGTTTGAACGTTTAGCGATGTCCATAATTTAGTTGATATTAGAATGTGTGGGAGCAAATGTATAGCTTTACAAAATGAATAAAGTATCGTAATTTTACAAAAGGGTATGCTGGGGTTACAATGTCATAAAAATTGGTCTGATTCTGATAATATGCTGTGTTAAACAAGTAATAAATGATTGAAAAACATTATATTTGCGTGTGATAAAATGGTTGAGATTTTAAATTAATGAGTCCCGAATGAAAAAATACATCTCACTTTTTATGCTTTTGAATACTTTCTTGTTAGTTGAAGCAAAGTATTATGATTTGGTCAATATTACTAACAATGATGGATTGTCCAATAGTTCAGTCACAACTATTTTTCAGAATTCATCCGGATTGATGTGGTTTGGAACTTGGGATGGTCTGAATGCTTATAACGGACGTGAATTTAAAATTTATAAACCTGAACCGGGTAATCCCCGAAGTATCTGTAATAACATTATTAGAGATATTATTGAAGAAAATGAAGAAACCCAATGGATAGCTACTGATCTGGGTATAAGCAGGATGAATCTCCAAAGAAAAACTTTTGAATCTTACTTTTCAGACGGAGAAGGTCATACTGTATATAATGAACACGCTTTTCTAATTGCAAAAAATAGTGCCAATCAAGTGTTTGCTGCTGTTTACGAACAGGGCTTGTTTTTGTTTTCAGATAAAGAAAAAGAGTTTAAAAACATAGAGGTAGCTGATGGTTTTCGTTTTAAAAAGATGTTTTTTGATTTAGATGATAATCTTTGGGTCTTTACGGAAGACAAAGGGTTTTTTAAAATTGTTTTTAAAAAAAAGGATACAGAACAAACCCTTGTCCATAGTTTTGTTGAATTCCAGCATGTTAAGCATATAATTTCAGTTTATTATGACAATGATAATGAAATATGGATACAAACTGATGATAACAAATTATTGATATACCAAATCTCAGAAGGATTGTTGAAAAATTCAGAGGCTGATACTTCTTTGGTTAGTAATATTCGCACTATATTTTTTGCGGAAGGATATCAATTGTGGGGAACTGATCATGGACTGTTTCGCTTTAATCTGAAAACAAAGTTGTTGGAACCTATTCTGAACAATGTTTCAGTTCTGTCTATTTATTCGGGATCTCAGCAAATTATATGGGTAGGGACTGACATGCAGGGAGTGTGGATGTTAACTCCTCCTCGTGAAAAATTCAGAACTTATGCCGCAGAAAATATTGAACATTTTGGTGAAAGCGCAGTCAGGACTTTTTTTGTAGATGAAAAAGATCATCTTTGGGTGGGAACAAAAGGTAGCGGAATATATGTTTTCAACAAAACGGGAGATGATAAACAATTGCAAACCATACGTAGATTTACCACTTTAGAAGGGTTGTTAAGTAATGCAGTCTTTACCATTGTTCCGGGAGGTGAGAAAGAATATTGGATTGGTACGGATGGGAGCGGCATTAACTATTATGATGTTCAAACACAAAAAATCAACAAACTCTATATTCCGGACAGCCTCAAAAATCGAGTAAACCTATCAGCAGTGTACTCTATTCATGTGCAAAATCAGAACTTAATCTGGGTAGGAACAAGCGGTTACGGTATGTATAAGTTCATTATTGATAAAACAACTCAACCCTATTCTGTCAGTGCTTATAAACAATACATCTATCGAAATGGTGCTTCAGGCACTTTGAGCAATAATATTGTTTATTCCATCATTCAAGATGATGCGCTTCATTTGTGGGTAGCTACGAGAGGTGGCGGGATTAACCGCTTTAATACTAATACTGAGGAATTTCAAACTTATAGGTTTTCTTTAGATAACAAGGGATTTATCAGTAGTGACGACGTATTGTGTCTGTATAAAGATACAAAAGGATTGCTTTGGGCAGGCACCAGTATGGGTTTGAATAAATTAATACGATTTGACGTTGATAAGCCTGTACTTTTGCGCTTTACAGAGAAGGAAGGAATGCCCAATAATACTGTTCACGGGATTTTGGAGGATCAGGAAAATAATCTCTGGCTGAGTACCAATCAAGGTATCGCAAAGCTGATTCAAAATGAAGGAGACTACAGAATAATATCATACTATAAAAAAGACGGATTACAAAATAACGAGTTTTCTGATGGCGCTTTTTTCAAAAACATAAGAACACAAGAGCTGTATTTTGGGGGGATCAGTGGCTTTAATATTTTTAATCCGGCTGACATTACACATGGCAGCTATATGCCATCATTGTATTTGGATGCTTTCGTAATAGACAACACCGAAGTTGTCATGGATGATTATTTGACGTCCTCAAAAGACACACAACAATTGGGGTTGTCACATCAGCATAAATCATTCAGCTTTCGATTTATTCCCATGGATTATTTAGCTGGTTCAAAATGCGAATTAGCTTATATGCTACAAGGTTTTCAAGAAGATTGGGTGCAGCTTGGGACATCGAATACCATTGTTTTTTCAAATCTGCCAACGGGCAATTATACGCTAAAAGTGAAATGTAGTAATGCAGAGAAAATTTGGAGCGATGAGTACCTAACAATTCCAATTAAAATGAATCCTCCATGGTGGCAGTCCGTATATGCATATTTATCTTATGTTTTACTAATTCTTTTGTTCTTTATAGGAGTGTTGCGTTTCATTCGGTATCAAATGAGAGTAAAACAAGATGTCCGACTAAAAGAACTCGAAAAAGAAAAAATTGAAGAAATTCATCAGGCTAAGTTACGCTTTTTTACCAATATCGCCCATGAGTTTTCAAATCTACTAACCCTCATCTATGGTCCCTGTGAACAATTGCTGAGAACAAATGCAGTTGATAATTTCAGTCAGAAATACATCAGCATCATCAAATCTAACTCAGAGCGTATGCAGAGATTAATTAAACAACTGATTGACTTCAGAAGAGCGGAAACAGGACATCTGCGTACTGTTATAGAGAAAGTTGATGTGACCGAGTTGGTGAGGTTTGTTATAGATAATTTTTTAGAAGTTTTCGAACAGAAAAAGATTAAATTGGTGCAACATTTCTTTCCTGCTAACATAATCTGGAATACTGATAGAGACAGCTTAGAGAAAATTATTTTCAATTTAATTTCCAATGCGGCTAAATATACGCCTGATGAGGAAAGCATTGAAATTGAAGTCAAGATAGAAAAGGACAATCATCATTTGCAACTAAGAATTAGCAATACCGGAATTGGAATCGAAGAACCCGATCATCAACGAATATTTGATAGGTTTGAAGTGCTCGATCGACTTGAAAAACAAGTAGTAAAAGGACGTACAAGCACGGGAATCGGTCTCGCCTTGTGTAAAAGTCTGACTGAGGTTTTAAACGGAAACATCAGCTTGGAAAGTGATGGAAAAACATTTACTTCCTTTTTTGTTTCCTTGCCGGAGCAGGAAATGGATTCATCAGCATTAACGCAAAGCAGTGAAGTCTCTTCCGGTTCGGAACAGCATATTACAACCTTTAAAGCAAATCATTCAGCAATTAAAAATGATATTGCTGTAATCCCCGATGCAACGAAGAATGGATTGTTGTTGATTGTGGATGATGATCCGGATATCTGTGAATTGCTGAAAGAATTTCTCATTGATAAATATGAAATTGCTATTGCAGCGAATGGACAAGAAGCCATTGAGTTGATGAAGCTTCGTTTACCCGTATTGATCATCTCAGATGTGATGATGCCTGTTATGAATGGTGTTGAATTTTTGAAAAAAATGAAAGTACAAGCATTGACACAACACATCCCTGTTATTTTACTTTCAACAAAAGGTTCAATAGAAAGCCACATAGAAGGATTGGAAATAGGTGCAGATGCTTATCTGAGCAAACCATTTCATCCTCGTCATCTTGAAGCCATGGTTGAAAGACTGCTGCAACGAAATAAAACACTCCTTGATTTTAGTAAATCACCCTACGCAGCAGTTACCCAATTTGAGGGAAAAATAATTCATAAAGAAGATAAGGAGTTGCTTTTAAGAATTACTTCCATTATCTATGACAATATAGATAACGAATCTTTATCCATCGATTTATTAGCTGATGAATTGGCATTGAGTAAAATGCAGATATATCGAAAAATCAAAGAATTAGTAAGCCAAACCCCTACTGAATATATGCGTTTTATACGACTGAATCATGCAGAAAAACTATTGAAAACTACCAACAAAACCGTACTTGAAATTATGTACACATGCGGCTTTAACAATAAAAGCTATTTCTATCGGGAATTTGCTAAAAAGTTTAATGATACACCCAATGAGTATAGGAAGAAGTTATAATCACTTATTCCGTTTCTGCACATTGTAAAATATCTTCATCTGATTACCCAAAATTTTGGTAAATCCTTTGACGTCATCGGCACTCCAGGCTTTGTTGATTTCACCGTATTCGCCAAAATCAGTTTTCATAAGGTCGTACGGACTTTCAACACCAACCAAAGTATAGCTGAGCGGACGCAATCGGATGATGACATCACCGCTTACGTTTTGTTGCGAGCTTTGTAAAAATTGCTCGATGTCGCGCATCACCGGCTCCAAGTATTGTGCTTCGTGCAGGAACATCCCGTACCAGTTGCCCAATTGGTCTTTCCAGTATTGTTGCCATTTGGTCAAGGTGTGCTTTTCTAACATTTTATGTGCATGGATGATTAACAGGGGTGCAGCAGCTTCAAAACCCACGCGTCCTTTGATGCCGATGATGGTATCACCAATGTGCATGTCGCGCCCGATGCCGTATGGGTTGGCGATAGCTTCCAATTTGTTGATCAGATTGATTTTATTATCGTCTTTTTCTCCATTGATGGCAATGATTTCACCCTTTTCAAAACTGATGGTGATGGTTTCTTCATCGGTTTTTAGCACCTGACTTGGATAAGCTTCTTCAGGCAAAGTCTGCGCTGAGTGTAAAGTTTCTTTGCCTCCGATGCTGGTGCCCCACAAACCTTTGTTGATAGAATATTCCATTTTTGTGAAATCAGCTTCGAAGCCATGCTCTTTCAGGTAATTGATTTCGTATTCGCGCGTCAACACCATATCCCGCGTAGGGGTCAGAATTTTTATGTCCGGCGCCAATACATCGAAAGTCAGATCGAAACGCACTTGGTCGTTGCCTGCCCCCGTACTGCCATGAGCCACATAATCCGCATTGATTTCTTTGGCATAATTGATAATGGCTATGGCTTGGAAGATGCGTTCAGAACTTACTGAAATAGGATAAGTGCCATTGCGAAGCACGTTTCCAAAGACCATGTATTTGATGCTTTTATCATAATACTCCTGTGTTACGTCCAAAGTCGTATGGGTCTTTGCCCCCAAGCGATACGCCTTATCCTCAATGATGTTCAAC
>Ga0265293_10008858_pt1 | contig 14693 bp, 10 predicted proteins | sample Munlanlewell138R_FD_192505 | JGI IMG/M metagenome (GOLD analysis project Ga0265293, IMG submission 192505) | Leachate microbial communities from a municipal landfill in Southern Ontario, Canada - Leachate well 138R | ecosystem: Engineered > Solid waste > Landfill > Unclassified | place: Canada...
GACGTGCGAACAAGAAAGAAAAACCGTAGGTTTTTCATGAGACTAGATTTGCGCAATCGAACGCAAGCCTGCGTGAGTGCAGCGCAAATCGTAGTCGGAATTGAGGAACTGAGCCCTTAGAACCCTTTTTGTTGTGTAGATTATTGATTTTATTGACTTTATTTTGAAAACCCGCCTAACTTTCGTTGTTTTCTGTTAGCTACTTTTTTGGCAGTTTTCACATTGTTAAGGGCTTGCTTAGTGGTTTGTTTTCTTTAAATTACAATCAATGCACAAGATCTGACAGTTATCAATCGTAGTATGGCCACCTTTGCTCCAAGGCTTAATGTGGTCTCCGTGCATTTTGTCGAACTCAAATTCTTCGCCACAGATATTGCAAAGATGATTTTGTCTTTCATAAGCTGCTTGTTTATCACGCCTATCAAATGCTCTAATAGAAAGAGCTTTTTCTGAACCTGTAAGTAAATACTCATAGATTCCAGATTTCTTAGTGACATCTTCATCACCCAAGAGTCTTTGAATTTCAAGCTCCAACTTTTTAGGGTCTAAATCAGTCCGCTTACCGTGTTTGTTATAGAACAAGCCCCAAGCTAGCCCCTTCATCTCGCGCCTAACTTTAGGGAAGATCGCTTGAACCCATTCAATTACCGAACGGAAATAGCTCCATAGGCTTTGTGCTGTCGGGTCATGCTGTCTTGTACTCATATAACCCTCAATCGTTGTATTTTCGGCATCAGCGGCCCAAGAAATAGCGGTTTCTAAATATTCTTGACGAATGGATGAGCCCTTTAAATAAACATCTGCAAGGGTATTGGCAGCACAGCCTGTTTTTGAAAAATATCGCTTTGCATCAGACACCCAAGAACCCGCATATACGGCATTTCTCAATTCTTGGTCTGTTAGGCGTTCGCCCGCTATATTGATAATCTTAAACCATTCAAGCTTCTCAGAATCAGTTCCGTCACAGACATAAACAAAGAGTTGATAATCTAGGATATGCTCCTTTTGGTCTTCGGGTAGATTATAGAAATACCTTTCATCTACTGAAAATGCCCCATCAACGTATTCACACAGCGAGATCGTGCGTTGTTGCCCGTCTAACACTTCATATGAGTCTTCGCCCGTTTTAGCCCAATAGATTACATTTAGGGGTAAGCCACGCATTACAGAGCGAATAACTTCGTCTCTTTGATTATCTTTATATACGAACTCTCTTTGATACTTCGGTCTAATATCGAGACGCTCATCATAACCTACAACACCTTCTTCAGCGTTGTTGTAATAACCATCAGTGACCTCACGTACGGTTACTTTGCGTTCTTCTATAATCATAAATTTACCTCTTTCGTAACTTCTGGCTGCTTGTTGCGGATAAAAATCCTATCGTATGTCTCACGACCGTTTATAGTTGTTTTTTTATCGTTTATAGGAGGAACTACATTACCACAGTAAACATCTAATAACTCTTGTGATTTTGACCACCTTTGACTTCCTAGTATTTCAAACTGGTCTGGATTGTATTTGTCCATAAATGTAATAGGTACGCCCATTATTCCAGTATAATCATAAGGAATATCAGCAACTCTACCTACGTTTATTGCATCATAATTATCATATTTTGGATAATTTTCAGGGGTATATTTTCTCACCAGAATCAGTTCTTCATGACGTTTTCTAATATCTAAGTTCGTATACCAACAGATATTTCCTAGACTTCGCCATTTTTGCCCATCTTCATCTACCCAATAGCGTGTTTCTCTAGGCTCAAAATATTCGGGAACAGTAAAAGCCATATCACCAAATTTATAACCTAACCAAACTTGATTACGCATTAGTAACGGAAATATTTCTTTATAAGTTATGGCGTTTTGGTTCCCAATAATCAAAAAGTCTTTCTTATGTGCAAGAAGTAATGTCAAGTATTCTCTAAATAGCGAAAACGGCGGATTAGTTACAACAATGTCTGACTCTTCAAGTAATTTAAGACACTCGTCTGAACGGAAATCACCATCATCTTCCAATTCTGTTAGTATATTTTCGCCAGACTTAAATAATTCGGCAACATCTAACATATCAACACCACCACCAGTGGTGTCATAAACTTTAGTAACAACAGCTTTATAAGGTTTATCTCTATTCTTTTCAGACCCTCCTACAACATCAAACAATGATAATTGTTTATTAGCGATAGGGGACGTTGCGTAGCAAGTAGCAATGAGTTTCTTTAAGCCAAGTCGATTGAAATTTAAGACAAAATACTTGAAAAAATTCGATTCAAAAGGGTCATCACAGTTACAAAATACTGTTTTGCCCCTAAAATGTTTTCTGTAATGCTTTAACTCTTTTTCTATATCGGTCAACTGAGTATAAAACTCATCTTCTTTCGCTTTTGCGGCAGCATTTAAGTTTCTATTCCCCATTAGCAAAACTCCTCATCATATTCAGCAGAAAAATACTTCTTTGCTTCATCCTTAAAATGGTCATCATTTGGTACAAATTTCTGATATTGCTTATCAAGATATTGCATAAAACTGTAAAGCCCGCATCCCCCAGCATGCAAAGCTCTCCAAGCTTAAATAACGGCGAGCTTCCTGCTTTTAAAAGTGAGGGAGCACCATTCACCGAGATCGTGGCGTTCAACGAATTCGATTTTGAGATCGGGGTCTTGGTAAGCCTCGACGACTTCGTCGCCTTCGGCAGCTAAAATTCCGCTTAAAACGAGTATGGCTCCAGCCTTGCAGCTGCGCGCGATTTCGGATTTTAGCATAATGAGGACGGAGGAGATGATATTGGCGACAACGAAATCGTAACTATCGCTGTGCTCGCCTGGATCTTGTACAAAGAAGTCGCAATCCACCTCGTTGATCTCGGCGTTCTCTATGCTAACCTCAACAGCGATGGGGTCGTTGTCTATGCCTACAACTTTGGGAATGCCACACTTGGCAGCCGCAATAGCCAAAACGCCAGAGCCGCAGCCTACATCGTAGAAGCTCGCAAACTCGTGTACGGAAGTCCACGTATCAATGGCGCGGATGCAGAGCTGCGTGGTTTCGTGTAGACCCGTCCCAAAGGCCATGCCTGGTTCGATAACGATGGTGTGGCTTGAGGGTTTTGCTTCAAACTCAGTCCACGGTGCGCGGATTGCGATGCGATCCGATACTTGAGCAGGTTTAAACCACTCCTTCCAGCTCTCCTTCCATGAACTATCGCTAAATGCCTTCAATTCGAGCTCAATGGGAAGGTCAAACAGGCGCCCTTCTTGCTCAATGATGGCTTTTAACTCATGGGCGAGTGTAACGGCATCGGCGCTAAAGAAGGCGCGCAAACGCTTTTTGTTGGCTGCAATATTTCCCGCATCCATCGTCTCAGCATCTTGCACGCTGATTGTATGCACTCCATAAGCGTAAAGTATGGCATATATATTTTGCTCAAACGCGTAGGGTGGCGCGAAGTTTTCTATGGCTTCATCATCGGCTGCATCGATAATAAGCGATAAACAAATCCAATTCTCTTCCATCGTTTTCCTTTTAATGCAAATGGCACTCCGTGCTTGCCGCATGTTCAGAGCAAGCTAATGCCAGAATTATCTAGCACAATTCAGGAGACCTTTGCACGAAACAAAAATTACGCGACTAGCTCTATAGCCTTTTGTGCCTTTCGTGCCTTTAAATAATAAACCACGAAAAGCACGAAAAACCCGAAATTTTTTATGAAAGAGTGCTATAAGATTCAGGCTGCCATCCTCTCCCCCAACGAGGAACGTAGCCCCAATAAAACAGAGTGCGATAAGCTGTAGGGGCAGGTTTCAAAGCTGCCCCTAAGCAAAATATTGAAAGTCAGGCGCGTCTACAAAATAAAGTCAATAAAATCAATAATCTACATACAAAAACGGATTCTAAGGGCTCAGTTCCTCAATTCCGACTACGATTTGCGCTGCACTCACGCAGGCTTGCGTTCGATTGCGCAAATCTAGTCTCATTGGGTCATCAACTCGTAAAACACTCAGTTTTACTCGTTTCGACCCCTTAGACGGGGTTTGGGGCGGTAGCCCCAATAAAACAGAGTTTCCTTAACTGAAAAACATGGCTAAAATATATTATTTAGGCAGAGAACATGATTTTAGCGCTTTGGTCGAGCTTGTGGAAGCTTTGGTACAAAGCAAGCTCAGCTCCCTTAGTCTGGACGCACGAGTCAAGAAAATATGCGAGCTTGCCAAAGACTTGCGCAAACAGCTCGCTGTGTCGGATTCATACTTTTCTAGCCTTATACATAAGCACTATAATACTTTGGGCTTTAGCCCGCATATGCTTCGCTGGGGTTTTGCTCAGTCATTGGCTCAGATAAGCGAAAAGCAAATCTTCGCGCTTATTAGCGCACAAGCGCCCGCAAAAATCTGGGCTAAGAACGAGTTTTGCTCGCCTTTATGCTTAATGCCAGCTGCCACAGTTCCGCCAGCTACCCTGCAGGATTTGCTGCTCCCCCTTATTTTACCCACAGCTATTATTCTGCGTCCTTCTCGGCGACAGTTTTCCTTCTTTCGCGAGCTTTTGGAGTGGCTATCGCAGGCTCATGTGGAGCTTGCTTCATGCATCGCATTAGCTGAAATTGCGCATGAAGAAGAGGCAGAACTCCTCGAATTGTTCTCGCTTAGTCAGTGCATATCCTTGGCTTCAAGCATGCAAACACTAAAAAATGTGCAAGCAGTCTGCGAGCGCCTTAAAAGCGAAACTCGCCCTAGGATTCAAGCTTTTGCGCACCGCGTTAGCGCCGCCATCATTCGCCAAAACGAAGTAGCTTGTCTTTGCAAAGCCGACTACGACGCACTCGCCTTCGACATCCGTGCTTGGGATTTACAAGGCTGTCTTTCTCCGCGTTATGTGGCGATCGAGGGAGAAGTCGAAGATTGCATTAAATTCGCCAAAACGCTGGAATCTTCCATACAAAATTGGGAAAAAACAATTCCTAGCCTTCATTTAAACACTCAAGAAGCAGCAGCTCAAAACATTGCAAGGCGAACCTTAGCTCTTGATGCAGCAGAGTATTTCGAGACGGAGTATTGCGCTCTTGTGATTTACGACAAAGAGCGAAGCATGGCTAATGCTCTTGCAGCAAATACGCTAGCGATTCACCCGTGCAAAGACGCATTGCTCGCCCTACAAACGCTATCGCCTTACGGACAGTGCCTGGCGAGCGTGCGAAAACTAGAGTGTGCAGAGCAAGAACGCGCAAAGGCGTTTGGGTTTTCGCATTTTTGCCAATTCGGCGAAATGCAAAAACCCGATCTTTTGTGGCGCCGCGATGGAGTAGGGCAGTTGGCGTACTTGTTTGCTAGTCCCTAAAACTCAAAGGGATACTCCACTTCGACGCGTTCCATCGTTGGATTGAATTGCATTGGCTTGATGACGCGGAGAAGGCAGTTTTCGAGCTCTGGGTTATTGATCTGGGATTGGAGTACGCGTTCATTGAGCACACTTCCGTTTGCGTCAATACTCCAGCCGAGGACGAGGCTGCCGCTGTTATCGCTGTGTTTTTCTCTGCAAGCGTCGATTTCGGCTTTATTTTTGTACATCATTTCGCGGATCTCCCCATAGCTAACGCCGCGCGGCGCAAAACTAAAGGGGTAGCGAATGCGCAATGTCTTTTCGCGCTCTGGAAACTGTAATGTCTCCACTTCTTTTACCAAGCAAGTTTGCACTGCTTCATCGCGGACACTGTCATCAAGGACTTCGACGTCGTTGACAGCGCCACTTGGGCTGATATCCCATTGTAGGTGTATGCTTCCAGCGAGCTGGGGTTTAAGGGCTTGTTCGTTGTAGTAACAGGCTTGATAGTTTTCTTTTTTTGATGAGATGACAGCAGAAATCGGAGAGTCGCTCCCATCTTCAAAACCTTTGTCTTGAGCGTGTGTTTCGGCGCTATCGTCTAGCTTTTCGTCGGACTGCAGTGGCGCCGATACATCGGTGTTCGTGGCATTAGCCGTCGATTTGGGCGAGCTGGAGCAGGCGAGGCTTAGTGTTGAGCATGCGAATAAAACGATAAGTTTTTTCATTTTTGACTCCTTTTATGCTGTGTTACTTAAAAATAAGCGAATAAGTTTCGCTCTCTAAGTCGCTAGAGTATAGCAGAGCAATGAGGCGTTTACATTATTTACACGAGCGCAGCAAAAAAAAAGCGCTACATAAAGTAGCGCTAAATTTCAAGCTATTGCTCTAGTCGTCGGCTTGGTAGGGGATAAGAGCGATGTGCCTTGCGCGTTTAATAGCAGAGGCGAGTTTTCGCTGGTATCGAGCCGATACGCCAGTGATGCGTGAAGGCAAGATCTTGCCACGTGGGGACAAGAAGCGTTTTAGGAGTTGGATGTTCTTGTAATCCAAAACGAGGGAAGCGTCCGCTCTGAAAGGGCAGCTTTTGCGTTTTGGGCGTCTAAATCCGCGTCCAATGGAGGCACGTGCAGCTGAGGCAGCATTTGTATTAGTATCCATAGTTTCTCCAAATATTTCTAAAATATCGTTAAAATAGCAAATTATTGATGGGTGGGAACTTCTGCGTTACAGCTTGGGCATACCCAAAACATACCACTAGGTTTAGTGATGCGCACCATTTTCATAACGCTCATAGCCTGCTCTTTGCCATTACTTTGGCAAGAGGGGCAAAGTTTCACATTCGTGGCCTTTTTACCGATAGCAATCTTTGCGGGTCTACGCGCTGCCATATTTAATCCTTACTCAATACCGGAAGTCTCCTTGCTTTGTGGCTAAGCGAATCTGCAATAACCGCAGACGCCAATTGGGTGAGACCGCCCGGTAGTTTGCAGCCACCCAATGCAAGGCGCAGAGCTATTAACAAAAAACTCAACAATTGTAAAGCTAAATCTTACGCAAAGCACTTTCAAGCCAAAGCCCAGCTCTCCCCGCTTTCGCCTAAGGAAACTCGGATTAATGCGATTTTTATGTTTTTTTCTTTGGTGGGGGAAGTGTCCCCCTACGTGTCAACCCCGCGCTGTGCGCGGGTTTGCCACTACCCCCACTACGGGGGGCCAGCCCCCCGTAACGCCCCCAAAGCGATGGTTCAGCGCTTCCTTAAGGATACTCTGATTAATGCAAAATCCGTAGGGGCAGCTTTCAAAGCTGCCCTTGAGCAAAATAACGAAAGTCGGCGCGTTTTCAAGAAAAAGTCAATAAAATCAATAATCTACATATAAGAAAAGATTTTAAGGCTGATAGTCCGAGGACCCAATGAATCAGAATATCCCTAAAGCGAGACCTTTGCACGGACCAAAAATTTGAATGTTTTTTCCAAAACGAAACAGTTTTAAAGAAAATTAGTCGTTTTGTAGAGAAGCAAAACAATAAAATGCGCATAAAATTAGGCATGCAGATGATAGAATGGCAGTTTATTCGGTAAGCGTTTAAAAAGTGCTTTCTTTTGGGAAGGGGGGTACGGGGGGAAACATCTTTTTTTGTGCAACAAGAAAAGGGTTTCCCCCCGTGCAAAGCTCCCTAAAGCTAAACTCTACTTGTATAATCTCGCCGTAAAGTATAACTTCATTATAGGTAGGTCTGTGTCGGTGGTACGGCCTGCCGTGCTAGTGAAGACAGAGTTAGGGAAATTTGCTTGACATGCAGAGCGTTCATGTAAAGGTCACTTTTTCACTAAGCTGCTTGTACAGAAAACAAGTGAACTCATGCTTAGCAAAAACCACCGTTTGATTCAAAACCGCTTGCGAAGGAGCTAAAATGCGAACAATCTCGCTGCAAGAACTTATGAGTAGCAATGAAATCAGCAATATTTGCAATATATTGGAGGGAGGCGGTATTGTCTGCTTGCCTTGCCGTTCCAGTTATCGCATTGTTGCCGTTCTTACCAACCCCAAAGCCGTCAATGCGCTCCAGCACTCCAAACACCGCACTTCCAAGGCGCCCTCTCTAGTTTTTATTCACGAGTACCGCGCGCTAAAGCAGCTGGTTCGCCACATTCCGCCTCAAGCCAAAATACTCGCCGAGCAACTCTGGCCAGGCGAGCTCACCATTCGCTTTGAACCGCATCCCGAAAACCTTCCGCCCCAAGTCGTTAAGAGTCTAACCAAGGCCAATGGCAAACTCGGTGTCCGCATTCCCTCTGAGCCGTGGATCCAGCGCATTCTTGAGCAACTTCAAAAGCCATTACTCGTAAGTTCTGCTAATCGCGAGCGTAAAGTTGGTTCTTCATCCCCCGCGATGATTCGCAAAAACTTCGTTTCGCACGTCGATGTCTTTATCGATGCTGGCGACATTCCTGCCACGGAACCCTCGACAGTCATTGACTTTAAGGGCGATACTGCCGTGGTCAAACGCCCTGGTTCCATTGCCGAGTCGCGCATCGCATCGATCCTCGAGAGAGCGGCATCCTAAGTTCTTTTTGTGGGGGCAATGCCTAGGGCAAGCGAAAAGCTCTGTCTAGGCCAAAAACTGGGCGGGGCGTCGCGGGGTGTCCCCGCGGAAGGGGTAGCGCAAGATCACCCGAAAAAGTCGATAAGTGACGCATTTTGTGCGGCGGTTAAGCGGTTAGCTTAAACGTCGCGCAAAATAAAGCGGAACTTATCGAATTTTGAGGGAAGCTTGCGCGTAGGGGGAAACTTCCCCCAACAAAATAAAAACTTAAAAACAGCCAAATATACGACTTTGCGGTTGCCCTGGGGGTAGTCCCGCGGTATCCGAGTCTTCTCTGGGAAGCACTGTAATATGAGCCACAAAGATCATGAAGAGCAATGGTACGAAGAGGCTGAGTCCGTCGACGTATCGGAAGCGCAGATGAGGAAATACGGCGAGGGTCTTGACTCTGAGCCTGAGCTTGACGCTGTAGAGGCGGATGAAATTTCGGAGGATGAGGAAATCCGGCGCATTGCCAAGCAAATCCGCCGTGCCCGCTTCAAGAGCACAAAGTTCTCGCCTGTACGCTTCCTGTTAATGCTTGGCGTTTTCTTCCTCGCGCCTTGGCAAATATGGGGCGATCGCGACGATATCGCTTATTATTTTAAAAGCGAAACGCCGCAAGATCTGGGCGATGGGATGTCTTACAGAAGGCCTGGTTTTAACGAGGTCTTTGAGCCAAAACCTCAGGATTTTCCCGATAATAGCTACGTCAAAATTTGGGGATACCCTGTACGAATGATGGGGATAGAGACTAATGAGGGTATACTTAAGCGCCACCAACGAAAAGTTTTATATCAGGTTAATGGCAGTACTGTTTTTGTGCAGGAGCCTATCGAAGGTTCGCAATTTGTGAGTTTTTTCTCGCAGATGGGGGCTGCCTTTAACGCGGAAAACGTTATTGACTATATTGAGGTCGATGGGCGTTTGCGCCGTTTCGATGCCGATCGCGATGGGATTTATCTTCCGCTGCGACAGCACTTAGCAAAGCGATACAACATGCAATTTTGCTCGGATCTTACGAAGGCGCAGCGGCTGCGCGGTGAGTCGCTTTTGGGGAAGGGCGGTTTGAGCTTGCTTATTGACGATGGGCATAGCGCGCAAACGAGTGAGAGCCATACTACGGCGTCGCTTCTCAAGGCGCGAGCTGCAACGGCAAATCGTGTTTTTGCCATTGGCAACGATAATGTTCTGCTGCACAGTAACGATGGGGGGCAAAACTGGGAACGAGAAAAATTAGACACGCACAAGAAGATCTTGTCTTTTGCACTAGATAAAGAGGCAAAGTCTGGGGTTTTTGTCGGTGAAGATGGCTATATCGCGCGCGGTACTGCACCCTTTGGCGTGATGCAGAGTATCAATAATAGTAGCAATCAGGACGTTTTAGATGTCGCCGTGATCGATGAGCAGCACATGGCCGCTGTTGGGCGCGAGTCTTTGGCCGTGTACAGCGAGGATGGCGGAGTAACGTGGAAGAATGCTGAATTTTTTGATCCTCCTGATTTTAGGGCGCTGATGGCTGATGAGGGCGAAGATGAGCTGCTTCTTGTGGGCAGTGATTCGCAAATCTTAGTAAGAAAATATGCGCCAAGCGATGGGGAGGAGAGCCAATGGCAGCGCGAAGTTTCGCCCGCAAACTGCGATTACCGTAGCCTTACAACGCATCGAACTCGCGATGGGAAAACTTTAGGAATCGTTGCCACGGGAACGGGGCACACGCTTGCGTATCGCGATGCAAAATCTAAAATTTGGCGCTTACTTGAGCTTGATAACTGTCCTGGAATTGAGCTTAACGATAGCATCAACGCGTCGGTTTTTGATGATACAGGTAAGATTTGGGTTGGGGTTGGTAATAACGGAAGTATACTGAGAAGCGAGAACTTTTTAGAGCAACCGGTGCAAGCGATAGCGGGTAAAAATAAAGGTTTTACTCTTTCTTTAGCACTGGCAATGGGTGAGGATTTGACCTCGGCCTTGGCTAGGGTTTACGGAAACTATAGTAGGCGGCACTTAAATAGCGTACGGTGGCATAACGGCGTATTTTATACGGTCGGCGCGGCTGCAACGTTTATGCGAAGCGAGGATAACGGCTTTACTTGGGAAAAGCTGCAATTACCAAGCGTTAGCGCGGATTTACACGACATTTTGTTTGTAGATGTAAACACCGCCTACATCGCTGGGGCGGGTGGATTGCTGCTTAAAAGTACAGACGGCGGTGAATCATGGAATAAACTCGAGTTGAAGTCGCAGCGAAGTTTGTACAAATTATATGCGAACAAAGAGATTAAAAACGGTATTTTATTTGCTGGCTCACAGGGTTTGTGGGGTTATTGCTATATCGACAGTGATCAGTGCTATGCGCGTACGAAGTCGAAAGATTTTGCGTATTACGACATAGCGCTTGCCGCAGCTTTTACGGCGATGAATCAGATGCAGATCTTTGCGGTGGGGGGCAAAGCCGTTATTGAGCGAATTAACGACATGCCAGGCGCCAGTGAAGAGAATTACGCATCGCTGTTTAACAAAAGACAAAAGAGCGCGGTACGTGCGATTGCAGCGGCTAAGGAGTATTTGCCCTTTACCCCAGCTTACCCACGTGGGCAGCTTGCGCTTGCGGTAGGTAGCGAAGGTAGCGTATGGCGAAGTCTTGACGGCGGTTACAGCTTTAGAGAAGAGGGGAGCGGGACTAGGAACGATTTAGAACACGTTATCATGCTTCAAAACGGAGCGCGAAGCGCCATTGCAAGTGCCAGTGAGGTCTTGATTGATGAACATGCGCATGGACAGTGGCGTGCGTTGAGCTTTAAAACCAAAGGCTTTGAGCGAGCTGCGCTGCGACGAATCGAATTTGGCCCCGAACAAAGAATACTGGCTTTAGACGAGCGCTGCATTTTTGCCGAAAATATCGAAGAGCGCGCGTTAGTCGCGATCTACTGCTCTGAAACGCCATTGAAGGACATGGCGCTTTTGGGCGATGAAATGTACATCTTAGACGCTGAACAAAAGTTATGGAGATTTACGCTAGAATCGCTTTTAGCTGCGCTAAATAAGCCTGAGCTCTTAAAAATAGATTTGTCGCTGGAGGCTACGGCGCCTGGCGCTGCATCGCAGCTCAGAGCTTGCGGCGAGACGCTTTATCTATTGGCTGAGAAGCAAGTCTTTGCGCTAGAAAAAGGCGCGTTTAAAGCGCTCAATAGTTGTGCTTCCGATGTGCAAGCGCTTTTATGCGAAACGACGAACGCTTTTTGTGTAAAATCTGATAAAATAGTAAATATACAAAATAAAGAACAGGTTTCCGTTAATTTACCTACAGGAAGTTTGGGTTTTGCAGCGGCTAAAGATGGCGTGTTCTGGGCAGTGGGGGCGGCAGGGGTTTATAGAAATTCGTCGTCTTCGCACTGGAGCTTACGCCGCTCTGAAAGCATAGATTTGCGAGCCGTAAAATTTAGCGCTGATGCTAAAATCGGTGTAGCCGTTGGGGATCGAGGAGCGCTTTATTTAAGCCATGATGCTGGTAAAACGTGGATAAAACAGCCTAACAGCGAACGCCAAAGTTTGCGCGACATTTGTATTTCTCAGGACGGAGAGCGAGCGTTAGCCGTTGGTGATGCGGGTGCTATTTTAAGAGCGCAGCGAATAGCGGGGCGTTGGACTAAGCTCAATATGGAGCTAAACATCGACTTGTCCTCCTGTACTTTTGCGCAGATTGATGGGGAGGAGCAGGCGATTATTGCAGGTAAGGGCGGAGCTCTCTACATGACCGAGGATGCTAAAATGTCGCGATTTAAGCTCATCTCGTCACCGTCATTTGAGGATATTCGCTCTTTAGCCACGGCGCAAAGTGGCGTCGTTGCGGTGGGTGGGCAAAAACAAGATCCTTCCCAAATTTGCGAGGATGGCTTCATTCTTATTGCAAGACAAAAACCGAGTGATATGCGTTTTTGGGTAATTTTATATGCCCTGCTCACGCTCTTTTGGCTTTACACCACCTATAAAATCGTTCAAACGCTGCACACACTTAGTAAGAAGCGGCCACAAAGTCTTGCCTAATATATCGGGGGGCTAGCACGCTATTTCGAGAAGTACGTCGAAATTTGATGGCTGCATGCCATGGACGGCGTGGGTCAAGATCAACTAAAATATGCGTTTAATGACGTATTTTATGCGCTAGTTTAGAGATTAGCCAAAACAATGCATAAAATAACACGACACTTCACGAATATTGCAGGAAGCTTGCGCGTAGGGGAAGTTCGCCTCCTCGCAAATAAGCGTGCAAAGCTCTCTGTTTGCTTATGGTTCTCGAGAGTTTTTTAAGTTTTGCTGCGCTTTTGCGAGTTCTTTTTCGAGGCGTGGTGTGGAGCCCGCGCTGGCGATTGACTGTTGCAAGTAGGCGCATTCGGCGAGGTAGTCGGCGTTTTCGCGGGCGATGACGGCGCGGATGTAGGAGGCCATAGCGTCGGGAGGCAAGCTTTTGGAGTAGTCAAAATGCGAGCAAGCCAAGGTGGGGGCTAAGATTGCGAAGGCTATGTAGGGAATGAATTTATGTATCATCGCGCTTGATGCCAGCGAGTTTGTCGGCCCAGTTTTCGGGGAAGCGGCGGTAGTAGCCTTTAGCGATTTTGTGGCTGTAGCGCGAGGCGATGTTGAATGCGAGCGAGGGGATGCCGACGATGGGTAGGTAGAGAGGGCCTAAGAGACGTGATTGACGTTGGTGGCCGCGTTCGTGGGCGATGTCGCGTGCGTTTGCGCTTGTAGTTTCCATGATGATGTAGTCGCCAAGGCAGACGCCAGAGCCGAAAAGTTTTTCGACGTACCAGATGCCGTCGTTTTTTTGGACTTTTTGGCCGCTGGCACGGCAAAGCCCGAGTACGCCTAGACCCGCGAGGTGCTGTAGGAGTTGCCAGCTGTAGAGCCCGATGCGTCCTACGTGTTTCATAGATCTGTGTAACTGACGGTGTAGACGGAGTCGGCGCCTTTCATTTTGCCGGTGCTAAAGCCCAGTTTGAGGTAGCGCGAGCGCTGTTCAGCGGAACCGTGGGTAAAGGTTTCGTGCTGGTGTCCAAGGGAATCGTCGCCCACTGCGGCGGCGGCTTCGAGAGCGATTTTGATGTCTTTGTCGCTCAAGGATTTGAAACGTTCGTTCTCATGGTGCGCCCAGACGCCAGCGTAGTAGTCGGCTTGGAGTTCTTGGCGAACCGATAGCTCGTTGGCTTGTTTTTTGCTTCCCATGGCCGAGAGGCGGTTTACCTCGCGCATGCTTCCGGTGAGATATTGAACGTGGTGCCCGACTTCGTGGGCGATGATGTAGGCGTAAGCAAAATCGCCGCTAACGCCGATGTAACGCTTCAGGTTCATGAAGAAGTTTAGATCGATGTAGACGGATTGATCGGCGGGGCAATAGAAGGGGCCAGTTTCACTTTGTGCTTGTCCGCATTTAGAGTGGGTTTGCTTGCTAAATAGTACGAGTTTTGGAGGGACGTAGTTGAGCTGATGCTCCGAAAACACGCTAGTCCATACATCCTCGGTACTTGCCAAGATAACGGACGAGAAGTGGGCAAGTCGTTCTTCTTCGGGATCGACGCTCTTTTTGCAGTTGTCGATGCAGTTTTTGTCGTTACTTTTTTCGCATTGGCACTCGCATGTTGTGCACTGCGCGCTGGGCGCTTGGGCTAGATTGAGCGCCCCCGTATTCCCTGTGATAAAGTATAGTAACAGACCGATGATAGCGATGGCACCTCCGCCAGCGGCGGCAACTTTTGTGCCCTTACGTCGATCGTCAACGTTCTTACTCGTTCTTCTTCCTTCGATTTTCAAGGCTGAACCTATTAGTTTGTTGTTGTAGGGCTTTCGCGTAAAGAGCAAAAGCTCTTGTCAAGCATTGGGAATACGCTAGTAAATGAGAGGGGCAAACGCACTCATCATTACGGAAATCTTTTATGCCCAAATCAACTACATTGTTGTTGTAAGAAGAGGCCTTTGCTCTGAAGCAAAGCCTCACCATTAAATCCTTTGCGAGGCTAGAAATGGTGAATTTAATTTTACAAATCCGATACAGTTTTAAACAAAATGAGACATTTTGTAGAGAATCATAACTTGATAATGCTGATTAAATAAGGCAGGTAGAAGATAGAATGACATTATATTCGAAAAGAGCTTAAAAGAGTGCTTTCTTTTTAGTGCCACAGCCGTCCAGGCTGTGGCCGCTTCGCGCGCGGCCTCAGCCGCGACCAATCGCTGACATCCATGTCGCGATTGAAGAGAGGGGGGTGCGGGGGGAACCTTTTT
>Ga0265293_10008859_pt1 | contig 14693 bp, 13 predicted proteins | sample Munlanlewell138R_FD_192505 | JGI IMG/M metagenome (GOLD analysis project Ga0265293, IMG submission 192505) | Leachate microbial communities from a municipal landfill in Southern Ontario, Canada - Leachate well 138R | ecosystem: Engineered > Solid waste > Landfill > Unclassified | place: Canada...
ACAGGGTACGCCGGGCATGTCAGGGGCAACCATTACTGGTGATGGCCGCATAGCATTAATTGTTGATGTGCCTGGCCTGTTGAAGCATTACGGTTGATACTGCCGGCTCATAAAGTTTTAAGGAATGCGTAGATGGCTGTAAAAGTCTTGGTGGTAGACGACTCGGGTTTTTTTCGACGCCGTTTGACTGAAATTCTGGCAGCAGACAGTCGTATCGAAGTTGTAGGTACTGCCAGTAACGGGCAGGAAGCAATCGACAAGACCCTGGAGTTGCGGCCGGATGTCATTACCATGGACTATGAAATGCCGGTAATGGACGGCATCAGCGCTGTAAAGCAAATCATGCAGCGCTGTCCGACTCCTGTGTTGATGTTTTCATCGCTGACTCATGAAGGTGCCAGGGTTACTCTGGATGCGCTAGAGGCAGGTGCAGTTGATTACTTGCCGAAAAACTTTGAAGACATTTCGCGTAATCCGCAGAAAGTGCGGGAGCTATTGTGCGACAAGGTACAAGCGATTTCCCGCAGTAATCGCAGCGGCCTGACTTCGCGCATGCCAGTATCGTCCGCGCGGTTGCCGCTTGCATCCGCTGGCGCGCAACCGGCAGCGACACCATTGCATCGTCAGGAGCGCGTTGTGCGCCCGCGGACTACACAGCCACCAGCGCCAGTAACGACAGTTACAGCACCGGTTGCTGCCCCTGTGGGCAGGGCACAACGCAAGGCGTATAAGCTGGTTGCCATCGGTACGTCAACTGGTGGTCCGGTGGCTTTACAGCAGGTGCTAGCCAGCTTGCCGGCCAATTTCCCTGCTCCAATTGTATTGATCCAGCATATGCCAGGTACTTTTACCCGTGCCTTTGCTGATCGACTGGACAAGTTATGCAACATTCGTATCAAGGAAGCCGAGGATGGCGACATTCTCAAGCCGGGGCATGCCTTGCTGGCTCCGGGCGGCAAGCAGATGATGATTGACACACGTGGCCAGGTGCGTATTTTGCCAGGCGATGAACGCCTGAATTACAAACCCAGCGTTGATGTGACTTTCGGTTCTGCGGCCAAGGTGTATCAGGATAAGGTGCTGGCGGTGGTTTTGACCGGTATGGGTTCGGATGGACGCGAAGGTGCGCGCTTGCTGAAAGCGGCTGGCAGCCAGGTTTGGGCGCAGGATGAAGCCAGTTGCGTTATTTATGGCATGCCAATGGCTGTAACCAAGGCAGGGCTGGCCGATCAAATTTATTCACTTAATGATGTCGGACCCGCGTTGGTGGAGGCCTGTATCTGATGGATATTCTCAGCCTGATTGGACTGGCCATGGCCTTCATTGCCATTATTGGTGGCAACTTTCTTGAAGGCGGGCACATTGGTGCATTGATCAATGGTCCGGCAGCGCTGATTGTATTTGGCGGCACCCTGGGTGCCGCGTTGTTACAAACGCCGATGAATCATTTCAAGCGTGGCTTGCAGTTGCTTGGCTGGGCTTTTTTTCCGCCAACCACCGACATGCAGCGTGGCATCAACAGCATTGTTGGCTGGAGCATGGTGGCGCGCAAGGATGGCCTGCTCGGGCTGGAATCGGTAGCCGATGCAGAACCTGATCCTTATGCCCGCAAAGGCTTGCAGTTGCTGGTGGATGGTGCTGAACCGGAAAACATCCGTAGTGTGCTGGAAGTGGACTTTTACACTCAGGAAGATCGCGATCTGCAGGCAGCCAAGATTTACGAAAGCATGGGTGGTTATGCGCCTACTGTGGGTATTATTGGTGCGGTGATGGGACTGATCCATGTGATGGGCAATCTGGCCGACCCTTCGCAGCTGGGGACAGGAATTGCAGTGGCCTTTGTCGCCACTATTTATGGTGTAGCGATTGCCAACCTGATCTTGTTGCCGCTGGCGGGAAAAATCAAAACTGTGGTGCTGCGCCAGTCCCGTTACCGGGAAATGATTCTTGAGGGCCTGTTGTCGATTGCAGATGGCGAAAACCCGCGCTCAATCGAGTTGAAGCTGCAAGGTTTCCTGGAATAGCCCATGGCACGCAGAAGACGGCAGGAAGAGCCGATAAGTCATGAGCGCTGGCTGGTGTCCTATGCCGACTTTATTACGTTGCTGTTTGCATTTTTTGTAGTCATGTATTCGATTTCATCGATCAATGAAGGCAAATACAAAGTGCTGTCCGACGCGATGGAAGGTATTTTCACCCAGCAGGACAAGTCGATCAAGCCGATACCGATAGGGCAGGAAAATCTGCGTGGTACCGAAGCCAGTGCAGACGGGCAGCAAGACGGAGAAACCGAAAAAGAACCATTGGCGAAAATTGCCGATGATATTCGTGAAGAATTTTCCAGCTTGTTGGGCGATGGGCAGCTGCAAATTCGCGCGAATGAAATGTGGCTGGAGCTGGAATTGAGTTCGAGCTTGCTGTTTCCGGTAGCTGATGCTATTCCGCAGCAGGAAGGTTTTGATCTCGTCGAGAAAATCGCAAAAATACTCTCGCCCTATGACAATCCGATTCAGGTTGAAGGTTTTACCGACAACATGCCAATTCGCACTCCGCTATACCCGACCAACTGGGAGCTTTCAGTGGCGCGGGCGGCCAGCATCGTTCGCATGTTGGCGCTGGATGGCGTTGCACCGGAGCGTCTGGCTGCTGTTGGGTATGGCGAATTTCAGCCGGTAGCGAGCAACGCCACGGCAGAGGGGAGAGCAAAAAACCGGCGTGTGGTGCTGATTATCTCCCGCAATACAGAAGGCCGGCATTCCCGCCCGTTTGATTAATAGAAACTTCGCCTGCTACACTTCTGCTTTGTATGAGAGTTGGCATATTGATTGCTTGAATTGACTTCAGCAAATGGTGGCAAAGTAGTTGTGTCATAAAAATGACGCAGCAGTCCGCCCGGTTGGAGATGAAGTATGAAAGTTTGGGCAGTGGCAAATCAGAAAGGTGGTGTCGGCAAAACCACCAGCACGGTGGCGCTGGCAGGGCTGCTGGCGGACGCCGGGCGTCGGGTACTGGTGGTTGACCTGGACCCGCACGGTTCGCTGACCAGTTATTTTGGTTATGATCCGGATACTCTGGAAAACAGCTGTTACGACTTGTTTACGGCTGGCGGCAATGTTGCGCCCGAGCTGCCACGCAGCCTGTTGCTGGAAACCAGCCATAACAATATCAGCCTGATGCCTTCCAGTACCGCCGTGGCAGTGCTCGAACGCCAGTCGCCGGGGCAGGGCGGGCTTGGATTGGTGATAAGCAAGGCATTGCAGCACTTATCGGGTGAGTTCGATTTTGCTTTGCTTGATAATCCACCCCTGCTCGGGGTGTTGATGGTCAATGCGTTGGCGGCCAGCGAATTACTGGTGATTCCGGTACAGACGGAGTTTCTGGCGCTCAAGGGGCTGGAACGCATGATTAACACGCTGAACATGGTCAACCGCTCGCGCAAGCAGCCATTGCCTTATTGTATTGTTCCGACCATGTTTGACCGTAGAACCCAGGCGTCCCTGTCAACGCTGAGGTATTTGCGGCATCAATATAATGATCATTTGTGGCAAGCCTATATTCCCATTGACACCCGCTTGCGTGATGCCAGCCGGCTAGGACTGGTGCCTTCGGTAATGGATAGCAACAGCAGGGGTGTACTGGCTTACCGGGTCTTGCTCAAGCATTTGCTACAGCAGCCGATGCAGAGGGACCCGGGCATGCTGGCCGGGGCGTAACACTTGATGGTGACAGCGGCTGTAATGCCAATAAAATTTAGCATAATGCCGGTCAGCCAACTATCTGGCTGATGGTGAATCGGGAACACGGGATGAAACCGCATAAATCGCAAACAGCACTGCAAAACTATCTTGATGGCCTGTTGTTTGAAGCCCAGATTGAGCTGGATGAACAGGTTGTCGAGCAAGAACGTCCGGTGTTGTTGAAAGAACGTCAGGAAAATGTCCATATTTTGCCGACCCTGACCACGCCAGTTATTGAGAAAAGACTTGAGCTGCCGAGCGCCGAAGAGCCTGTGGTTCAGCTGGTGGATGAACGGCCAAGGTGGTCTGACGAAGCCTTTGAGTGCTTGTTGTTTGATGTGGCCGGACTCAAACTGGCTGTTCCTTTGGTGTGTCTGGGCAGTATCTATCCGCTGGAAGGGGATGATATTACTCCGATTTTTGCCCAGCCGGACTGGTTTGTAGGTATCATGCCTACTCCTGCTGGCAATTTGAAAGTATTGGATACCGCGCGCTGGGTCATGCCGGAGCGTTATCACGATAAATTGAGAGACAGTTTTCGTTTTGTCATTTCAGTAGATGGCCATTCCTGGGGCTTGGCGGTCAATGCCGTCCACGAGTCAATCCACTTGCAGCCGGATGCGGTCAAGTGGCGTAAAAGCAAGGTGGGACGCGAATGGCTGGCGGGGACGGTGATTGAACATATGTGTGCTTTGCTTGATGTCCAAGCGCTGGCCGGACTGGTCAGCGAAAAAGAAGGCGGCAAGGAAAGCAGATTGCTATCAAGCAACTGTACAAACAGCCGATAACAACTAATACTATGGCTAGTCATGTTAGGTGGCCGGTTTGAAACAAGGGTATAAGTGAATGAATATTACATCTGCGAACAGCTCTGAAGATCCAGTCCTACAGTGGGTAACCTTCCGCCTGGAAGACGAAACCTATGGCATCAATGTCATGCAGGTTCAGGAAGTCCTGCGGTACTCTGAAATTGCTCCGGTACCTGGTGCGCCAAGTTATGTGCTGGGCATCATCAATCTGCGCGGTAATGTCGTCACTGTGATTGACACCCGACAGCGTTTTGGTTTGCCTTCAGCAGAAGTGACCGATAATACCCGTATCGTGATTATTGAGGCTGACAAACAAGTAGTCGGTATTTTGGTAGACAGCGTTGCGGAGGTGGTTTACCTGCGTCAATCCGAGATTGAAACCACTCCGAATGTGGGCAACGAAGAAGCAGCCAAATTTATCCAGGGCGTGTGCAACAAGAATGACGAGCTGCTGATTCTGGTGGACCTTGAAAAAATGATGACTGCCCAGGAATGGGCGGAGCTGGATGGTTTCTAATGCTGTATGGCTTGCTGACAGGAGTTTTGCTGTTGGCGGCAGTCGCCGGCTATGTTCTGTATTGGCAAAGCCGGCAGCTGCAAGAACTGCGTAAATTACTGGCGCAGCAAGATGAGAAGCAGGCACGGCAACAGAAAAGCCTGACACGTCGTCTGGATAACTATTTATCTGGCAGCATGCAGATGGGCAAGGAGTTGCACGAGTTGCGTGAGCAGTTTGCGCCAATGCCGGATAAGCTGTTGCAGCTTGAGCAGCGTGATCCTGGCAGCCTGTCATTTATGGAGGCTGCACGGCTGGTTGGGCTGGGCGCCAGTACGGAGGATCTACAGAATGCCTGTGGCCTGTCGCAGTCCGAAGCCGAATTGCTGCAACGGATTCATGGTAATAAAAAAGCCTGATTTCTTTTGTTTGATACATAAAAAAGCCGACCTGATGGTCGGCTTTTTTGCAGCTACAAGAATTACTTGCGGCTTGCTTTTTCCAACATGCGCAGTGCGCGCTCGTTGGCTTCGTCAGCGGTTTGCTGAGCGCGCTGGGCAGCGGACAGGGCTTCGTTGGCCTTGTTGTACGCTTCGTCAGCACGAGCCTGGGCGCGGGCGGATGCATCTTCGGAAGCAGTGATGCGGGCATCGGCTTCTTTGGTCAGGGAGCACCCGGTAGCCAGGATGCCGGCCAGGGCCAGAGCGGAGAGTTTCAGAGCTGTTTTCATTTGTATCCCCTTACAGAGTTGGGTTTTCCATGGAAAGACAGTCCGCCCTATTAGCAGACTGGCTGCTGTATATATTACGCATTTGTCTGCGTAAGTAAACTGTTTGCAGACCAAAGATATAGAGATTGTTACGCAAATGCTAGAGAGTTGGCATGCCCTTCGTCTGGAGTGTTATTGGCGCTGTTTTTATGGCGGTCCCGTTCAATAAAGTGCCATTGTTTGGATTAGTTACAGCGAGGGTTGCTTGATTTTTTTGGGCAAACCCTATACAATCTAGCGTTTGCAGAAAGTCATTCAGCCCGAATGGCGGAATAGGTAGACGCAAGGGATTTAAAATCCCTCGTTCTTCGGGACGTGCCGGTTCGATTCCGGCTTCGGGCACCATTTAAGACCCCTAAGTAGCTGATACTTAGGGGTTTTTTATTTGTTGGCGTAATTTTGGCGTAATGTGTTTTTCTTGGGCCAGTCTGGAGTAGTTTGGATTCAGGCATTGTACTGCCGGATTTCACTCATGTCGGCATTAGGCTTTGTCATGCATATGGCTCCATATCCAGGCAAAACAAAAGGTGCTTTAATATGAAACATGCAGCGCTTGCGGTAGTCGCTTGTTTGGGCCTGCTGACCGGTTGTCAAAGCAATGACCCTGCAGCGGGCAGCGGTAACCGTCAGTTGCTATATGTGCACGAGTCCCAGGTGGAGTGTGTTGGCGTTGCTCCCATGCAGTGCATGCTGGTTCGCAATGAGCCAGCGGGCGACTGGGGCTATTTTTATAGCGATATCGAAGGTTTCGCCTATGAGCCGGGCTATCGCTATACTTTGTCGATTGAAGTATTTGATGTTGCCAACCCGCCTGCTGACGCATCATCAAAGCGCTATGTTTTGGTGGATGTTTTAGAGAAATTGCAGCGCTAGTAGCTATCCCTTAAGTCTGTGGGACTGGCTACACTGAATCGCTGGTTCTTTGCGCTACTGACCCGGCGGTGATTTTCAAGCACTTCTACGTAGCTGCACAAAGCTATAACTCAAAGAGTAACCGCCTTGTGTCATTACCACGCCCGTCCAGCTGCGTCCATTGTTGGTGACGTGCTGCGTCGCCAGCCTGTAAATACAATGTAAACCACCTGATTATTTTCTGGCAGCCTGCTATCTTCTACCCAAATCCTCCAATGGGCTGTTCTGGCTGTGTCTCAATCTCCTGTTTCTTCATCTGTTTTTGGCAAAGTTTGGTTCTGGCTGTTGCTGGTTGTACTGGCCGCAGGCGGTTATTGGGGTTGGCAAAAATCAGGCTCCGGACAAGAGGCAGCACCTGCACGACCGGCGATGAGCATGCGTGGCGGTTTTATGCTTGATGCGGTGCCGGTCAGCGTGCAAAGACTGGAGCAGGGGGAGTTTGTTCGTACACTCAAAGCGCTGGGTACGGTAACTGCCTGGAATAGTGCTGAAGTAACCAGCCAGGTCAGTGGCATTTTGCGTGAGGTTCTGTTTGAGGAAGGCCAGGAGGTCAGACAGGGGCAGGTACTGGCGCAGCTGGATGACCGCAGTTATCAGGCAGCCCTGTTACAGGCCGAGGGCGCATTGCAGGAAACACGCGCCCAGCTGCAACAGGCCGAGCAGGATTTGCGTCGTTATCAGGGGTTGATCAGGGATGAGTCGATTGCCAAGCAGACGCTGGAACAGCAGCAGGCTCAGGTCAGCCAGTTGCGTGGCACGCTGAAAGTACGTGAGGCCCAGCGCGACGCGGCCAGGTTGAATGTCGAATACAGCCGGATTAGCGCACCGATTGATGGCCGTCTGGGCTTGCGCGCGGTTGATGTGGGCAACAACGTAGCGGCTGGCAATACCGTGCTGGCGACCATCACTCAGCAGCAACCCATTGCAGTAACTTTTACCCTAGCCGAGCAATATGTACCCGAGCTGCTACAGGCATTGGCCAGCGGCAGTACCTTGGGCGTTGAGGCATGGAGCAGGGATGAACAGCGGATGCTGGCCGAAGGCGTGTTCGACAGCATGGATAACAAGGTGGATGTCAGCACTGGCACGGTGCGTCTGAAGGCGCGTTTTAGCAACAGTGAGCAGCAGCTGTTCCCGCAGCAGTTCGTCAATGTGCGCTTGCAGCTGGCTGTATATGAAGATGTCTTGAAAGTTCCCAATGATGCCTTGCAGTTTGGTAGTCAGGGACGTTTTGTCTGGGTGATTGATGACGCGCTGAAAGCGCAGATGCGTCCGGTTAAATTGGGGCAGGGCGATGCCGAGTTTACTCTGGTCAGTGAAGGGTTGAGTGCTGGCGAGCGAGTGGTCATTGAAGGTGTCGATCGTCTCAAGGACGGTTCCAAAGTTGAGGTAATTCGCGCTGATGGTACCAGCGAGCCTGCGGCCAAGCCGGCAGACGATGCCAAGTCTGCTAGCCGTCAGGCGAAGTAATCCAGCATGAACTTTTCCCGCCTGTTTATTCTGCGCCCGGTGGCGACTACCCTGATGATGGTGGCCGTATTTTTGCTCGGCGTGTTGGCGTATCAGCTGTTGCCGGTGGCCGCGTTGCCGCAGGTGGATTATCCGACCATCCGGGTGATGACGCTTTATCCCGGTGCCAGTCCGCAGGTGATGAACAGTGCCGTAACCGCGCCACTGGAGCGTCAGTTTGGGCAGATGCCGGGACTGGAACAAATGTCATCAACCAGCTCGGGCGGAGCCTCGGTCATCAGTCTACGTTTTAGTCTGGACATTGCGCTGGATGTTGCCGAGCAGGAAGTGCAGGCTGCCATCAACGCAGCAACCAATTTGTTACCCAATGATTTGCCGGCACCGCCGGTGTACAACAAGGTTAATCCTGCTGATACGCCAATTCTGACGCTGGCGATTACCTCCAGCAGCATTCCTTTGCCGGAAGTGAACGATCTGGTTGATACGCGTATGGCGCAGAAAATTGCCCAGATCAATGGTGTCGGACTGGTCAGCCTGGGCGGTGGTCAGCGTCCGGCGGTACGCATTCGTGCCAACCCGCAAGTGTTGGCCGCAGCTGACCTGACTTTGGCTGAGGTCCGCAGCCTGATTACTCGTGCCAACGTCAATCAGCCCAAGGGCAGTATTGATGGCCCGTCACGAATTACCCAGCTGGATGCCAACGACCAACTCCGCAGTGCCGAAGATTATGCCAGCCTGATTTTGAAACACGAGGATGGCCGTGTGCTGCGGCTGGCCGATGTGGCAGAGATTATTGAAGGGTCGGAAAACGAGCGTCTGGCCGCCTGGGCTGACCGCCAGCAAGCTGTGTTGTTGAACATTCAGCGGCAGCCGGGGGCCAATGTGATCGAAGTGGTCGAGCGCATTGAAGCCCTGTTGCCGTCGATTATTGCCAGTATGCCGGCGGGGATTGAGGTGCGGGTCCTGACTGATCGTACCCAGACCATTCGTGCGGCAATCAATGATGTGCAGTTTGAGTTGATGCTGGCGATTGTCCTGGTGGTGCTGGTTACCTTTTTATTCCTGAAAAAACTTAGCGCCACGCTGATTCCGTCGATTGTGGTGCCATTGTCACTGATTGGTACCTTTGGCGTGATGTATCTGGCAGGTTTCTCCCTCAATAACCTGACCTTGATGGCGCTGACCATTGCTACCGGCTTTGTGGTGGATGATGCCATTGTCATGCTGGAAAACATTGCCCGTCATATTGAAGACGGCGAAACACCGCTCAATGCTGCACTGAAAGGTGCAAAACAGATCACTTTTACTCTGATTTCTCTGACATTTTCCCTGATTGCTGTGTTGATCCCGCTGCTGTTTATGCAGGATGTGGTGGGCCGGTTGTTCCGTGAATTTGCCATTACGCTGGCTGTGGCGATTTTGATTTCGTTGGTGATTTCACTGACGCTCACCCCCATGATGTGCGCCCGCTTACTCAAGTCGGGCAAGCAGCAGGAGCAGCGTGATTGGCTCAGCCGAATTATTGAAGGCTATGGCAGCAGCTTGGGCTGGGTGCTGCGCCATCAAACCCTGACATTGCTGGTGGCGGTGGCTACGTTTGCTGTGACCGCACTGTTGTGGGTTGCTGTGCCTAAGGGCTTTTTTCCCGAGCAGGACACCGGTGTAATTCAAGGAATTTCCGAAGCTCCGCAAAGCATTTCATTTGCAGGCATGAGCGAGCGTCAACAGCGTTTGACCGAGGTGCTGCTGCAAGACCCGGCGGTGTTGTCGGTGTCGACCCAGATTGGCGTTGATGGTAATAACCCGACACTGAATACGGGCCGCTTATTGATCAATCTGGTGCCTTTTGCCCAGCGCAGTGAAAGTGCGGGACAGATCATTGAGCGCTTGCGTCCGCAACTGGATCAGGTGCTGGGCATTCAGCTGTATTTGCAGCCGGTGCAGGACTTGAGTATCGAAGATCGGGTCAGCCGTACCCAGTTCCAGTTCAGTCTGGAGTCGGCAGACTCGAAGTTGTTGGAAAGCTGGACGCCACAGCTGGTTGATTATCTGCAGCAACAACCACAGTTGCGCGATGTTGCCAGCGACCAGCTTGCTGATGGTTTGCAATATTATCTGGATATTGACCGTGATCTGGCCGGTCGGCTTGGCATCAGTGTCAGTACCATTACTGATGCGCTGTACGATGCGTTTGGCCAGCGGCAGATATCAACCATCTTTACCCAGACCAGCCAGTACCGCGTGGTGCTGGAAGCCTTGGGTGATCCGGCGGATGCGCGTGCGCGATTGCAAGATGTGCATGTACGCGGCGGCAGTGGGCAGAGCGTACGTTTGGCCAATCTGGTGCGCGTTGAGGAAAAGTCAGCCCCGTTACTGGTCAACCATATTGGCCAGTTTCCAGCCATTACCGTGTCTTTTAACCTGGCTACTGGCGTGTCGCTGGGTGACGCGGTTGAGGTAATCGAGCAAGCACAACGGGATCTGGCTATGCCCGAAGCCATCCAGAGCAAGTTTCAGGGCGCTGCTGCGGCTTTCCGTGCTTCATTGTCCAGCACGCTTTGGCTGATTCTGGCTGCGGTAGTGACCATGTATCTGGTGCTCGGGGTGCTGTATGAAAGCTATATTCACCCGGTCACTATTTTGTCCACGCTACCCTCTGCAGCGATTGGCGCATTGCTAGCGTTGGTGCTGACTGGCAATGACCTGAGCATGATTGCCGTGATTGGCATTATTTTGCTGATCGGCATCGTCAAGAAAAACGCCATCATGATGATCGACTTTGCCCTTGAGGCCGAGCGTCATCAAGGTATGACGGCAGAAGCCGCCATTTATCAGGCGGCGATGTTGCGTTTCCGGCCGATTTTGATGACGACGCTGGCAGCCCTGTTTGCCGCGATACCGCTGATGCTGGCCACTGGTTCTGGTGCCGAGTTGCGTCAGCCGCTGGGGCTGGTAATGGTCGGCGGGCTGTTGCTCAGTCAGGTGTTGACGCTTTATACCACGCCGGTAATTTACCTGTTCTTTGACCGCATCAGTCCGGCCAGTCGCCAGTTGCAGGATCAGACGGCGTGAACCTGTCCGCGCCCTTTATTCGTCGCCCTGTGGCGACCATGTTGCTGAGTGTGGCGATTGTACTGGCGGGTATTCTTGGTTTTCGCCTGCTCCCGGTTGCGCCCTTGCCGGACATGGATTTTCCGGTGATTACTGTGCAGGCCAGCTTGCCCGGTGCCAGTCCGCAAGTGATGGCGGCCACGGTAGCTACACCGCTGGAACGGGCGTTGGGTAGCATTGCTGGCATCACACAAATGACCAGCCGCAGCTTTCAGGGCAGTACCCGGGTGATGGTGCAGTTTGATCTGGACCGGGATATTAACGCTGCAGCGCGTGAAGTACAGGCTGCGATCAATGCCGCTCGTGAACTGCTGCCCAGCGGTATGCGCAGCATGCCGACTTATCGCAAGGTCAACCCGACTCAGTCGCCGGTCATGGTGCTGGCGCTGACCAGCGATGTACTGGGCCGTGGTGAGCTGTATGACTTGGCCGAGTCGATAGTCGGGCAAAAACTGCTGCAAGTGCAGGGCGTTGGCGATGTGCAGGTGGGTGGTGCCTCGTTGCCCGCTGTGCGGGTCGAGCTGGAGCCCCGTCTGCTGGAACACTATGGAGTGGCGCTGGATGAGGTGCGTCAGGCAATTGCCAGTGCCAACCAGCAACGGCCTAAAGGGCAGATCGAACAGGGCGACCGGCACTGGCAGATTCAGGCCAACGACCAGCTGTACAAGGCCAAAGACTACGCAACGCTGATTATCCGTGAACATGATGGCTCGGTATTGCGTCTGACAGACGTAGCGCAGGTGTCGGATGACGTGGAGAATCGCTACAACAGCGGTTTTTTTAACGACCAGAGTGCGGTGTTGCTGGTGATCAACCGGCAGGCGAATGCCAACATTATTGCCACCATCAATGACATCAAGGCTGAGCTGCCCGGATTACAAGCGGTATTGCCAGCCTCGGCCCAGTTGCAAGTGGCGATGGACCGTTCGTCAGTGATTACCGCAACGCTGCACGAAGCCGAACGTTCGCTGCTGATCGCCACCGCTCTGGTGATTGTGGTGGTGTTGCTGTTTCTGGGGCATTGGCGTGCGGCGGTGATTCCTGCTTTTGCAGTGCCGGTGTCGCTGATTGGCAGTTTTTCGGTGATGTACCTGCTGGGTTTCTCTCTCAATAACCTGTCATTGATGGCGCTGATTATTGCGACGGGACTGGTGGTGGATGATGCAATTGTCGTGCTGGAAAACATTGCCCGGCATATTCGCCTTGGCCACAAGCCGATGCAGGCGGCCTTGCTGGGGGCGAAAGAGGTTGGGTTTACCCTGCTGTCGATGAACCTGTCACTGGTGGTGGTGTTTGTTTCCATCCTGTTTATGGGTGGCATTGTCGAGCGGCTGTTTCGCGAGTTTTCGATTACCCTGACAGCCGCGATTTTAATTTCGCTGCTGGTATCCGTGACGCTGACGCCGATGATGTGCGCCCGCTGGTTGCGTGCCGAGGACGAACAACCGGAACCGAATGCCTTGCAACGCTGGGGAGCGCGGGTACTGGCTGGCTATCGCCGCACTCTGGAATGGACGCTGAATTATCAGCGCTGGATGCTGCTGGGTTTGCTGCTCACCATGGGAGCCAGCGTCTGGCTGTTTACGGTGGTGCCAAAAACCTTTATGCCGCAACAGGATACTGGCCAGCTACGCGGTATGATCCGCAGTGATGATGGCCTGTCATACCACACCATGCAGCCGAAAATGGAGCAGTATCGTCAGGCGTTGCTGAAAGACAAGGATGTGCAAAGTGTGGCCGGCTTTATCAGCGGTGGCAGTAACGCATTTTTGATTGTGCGTCTCAATCCGCTGGTTGAGCGGGAAGCGGCGCAGGATGTGGTCAACCGTTTGCGGACACAGATTCCTAAAATTCCCGGTTCACGGCTGTTTCTGATGCCGGAGCAAGATTTGTGGCTGGGTGGGCGTGAAGGTGGCAGCACCCAGCACGAGTATGTTTTGCTGGCCAGTGAGCTGAAGGACTTGCGTGAATGGCAGCCCAAAGTGCGCGATGCCCTACGGGCGTTGCCTGAGCTGACCGATATTGATACCCGTGAAGGACGCGGTGCCCAGCAGCTGAGTCTGGAAGTGGATCGAGTACAGGCAGCACGGCTGGGTGTCGATATGGCCATGGTGACGGCGTTGCTGAATAACGCGTTCAGCCAGCGACAAGTGTCAACGATTTATGAAACCCTGAACCAGTACAGCGTGGTGCTGGAAATTGATCCGCAATTTGTCGGTTCGCCTAAAGTGCTGGAGCAGATTCAGGTCATTGGCAATGATGGTGCACGGATTCCACTATCGGCCTTCACCAGCTGGAAAGCCAGCCTGCAAAATGAAAGCGTCCAGCACGACAGCCAGTTTGCGGTGGAAAGCATCGGTTTTGCTCTGGCACCGGGCGTCAGTCTGGATCAGGCCAGCGCCGCGATTGAACAGGCGATGGCACGCATAGCACTACCGACCGAAGTACAGGGCCGCCTGGGTGGCACCGCTGGATTCTTCAGCCAGACTCAAGGTAATCAGGGCTACATGCTGCTGATTGCCATTGCAATTGTTTATCTGGTGTTGGGCGTGCTGTATGAGAGCTATGTGCATCCACTGACGATCCTGTCCACTTTGCCGTCGGCAGGAGTGGGTGCATTGCTGGCGATTCAGCTGACCGGCGGCGAATTTAGTCTGATTTCATTGCTGGGGCTGTTTTTGCTGATTGGCATTGTCAAGAAAAACGCCATCCTGATGATCGACTTCGCCCTGCATTTGCAGCGCGATGAAGGCCAATCACCGCGCGAAGCGATTGTCAGCGCCGCAGTACAGCGTTTTCGCCCGATCATGATGACCACCATGGCCGCCGTGCTGGGTGCTTTGCCACTGCTGGTGGGCGGTGCCGAGGGCGGCGAAATGCGCCAGCCGCTGGGTTTGGCCATCGTTGGCGGTTTGTTGCTCAGCCAGCTGCTGACCCTGTACAGCACGCCGGCGGTGTATCTGTTTTTTGACCGCCTCAACAGCAAGTTTTCCAGACGGAAAACGGCTTAGTTTTGCAGGGACCGTCTGCTGAACCAGTACAGGGTCAGCAATGTAGGAATATTCATCAGCAAACCATAAAGCAGGGCAACCAGTCCCGCCTCTGGCAGTTGTAGCTGGGTAAAGGCGACCAGCATGGCCACTCCGGCATTTTGCACGCCGGTTTCAAAACTCAGAGTGCGCGCCTCCGCACTGTTCAGCTTAGCCAGACGGGCCAACCAGTAACCTGACAGCAATGCTAGGCTGGCCAGCAGCATGACCAGTAATGAAGCATGTAGATTTTGGCTAGCGTGCAGCGCGACACGATTACTCCACAGCAGGGTGCCGATCATCAGTAGCAAGGTCAGACCGGCAAAACGCTTCAGCTGGAGCTCGTGGTCCATCACCCAG
>Ga0265293_10008860_pt1 | contig 14692 bp, 14 predicted proteins | sample Munlanlewell138R_FD_192505 | JGI IMG/M metagenome (GOLD analysis project Ga0265293, IMG submission 192505) | Leachate microbial communities from a municipal landfill in Southern Ontario, Canada - Leachate well 138R | ecosystem: Engineered > Solid waste > Landfill > Unclassified | place: Canada...
TAAATTTTCTTTTTTTAACTTTTTCCATAAAAAAACTCCTTTTCTTTTACACTAAGGAGTTTATCTTTATTCGTTCTTTTTTAATAGAGTGTTAATTTTTGACGTTCACTTATAACATAGAAAATTTATTATGAAAATGCTATAATTCATGTAAGGCAATGCAAGTTGAAATATTGATTACTAAATATAAATAGAAAAAAGGAGTGGATTTTCAATGGATTTAAAAGGATACGTATATATTTTAACTAATCCCAGTTTTAGAGAGGATTGGGTGAAAATTGGAAAAAGTAAACGACTTCCTGAAATAAGAGGCAGAGAGTTATATAATACGGCAGTACCTCTTCCATTTGAAATTTATGCCACATTAAAAACTGAAAAATATAATCAAGCTGAAAAGTTGATTCATAGGTCAATTGATAGAATATCTGATTTAAGAATAAGCAAGAGTAGGGAGTTCTTTAAGATAACACCAGAAGAAGCCTATGAAATCTTTTATGATATCAAAGAACTATTAGGAGACGAAGCCGAATTAGAACTTCATGGCGACAATATAGAAGTTAAAACTGATAAAAACAATAGTAAAAGAAAAAGGAGTCAGTTATTTAGTTTTTATTCAAAAGGAATAAAAGATGGTGAAATAGTAAAGTTTGTTGAGGACGAAACAATAGTAGCAGTTGTTGCCAATGCAAGGCAAGTTTTATTTGAAGGAGGACTTTGGTATCTTTCATCTTTAGCAAGAGAATTATATGAAAGACAAGGACGCGGTAACGCCAGTGGATCCTATCAGGGACCATTGTTTTTTACTTATAATGGGGTGCGCTTACCTGATATATTAGATATTGAATAATGTGTCAATTATATTTAATTATTGTAAAATTTAAATTATATAGGTTTGATGCAAAGATATCAAGCCTTTTTTTGTACTTTTATATGGGTTCGGGTCTCCTACGTATTAGATATTATTAATAAATATTCATCAAATTATGATATTTTTTATAATGAATATGTGTTAGTTGTTATTCTATTCGCTAAATGATTTGAAAGGGTGGTTTCAAATTATTAAACGATTACTGCAAGGTGGTTTCAACTATTAAACGATTATAGTAAGGTGGTTTCAAATTATTAAACGATATAGTAGGTGGTTTCAAACCTATGCTCTCACGTTTTAAACGTAAGGCGATTTGTGGGCTTGTGTTCGCTTTTTATTTAAATCTCAAGTTTGTGATGGAGGTTGATGAATAAGCGAACGTGATGCCTTTTTGCTTGTATTATTTGTAATTAAATTGTTTTTATGATATAATATCATAAATTAGTACAAGAAATTTAATAATTTGCGAGGTGATAATATATGAAAAAATTTTTGTCTATTTGTTTGTTATTTATTGTTATTTTTGGGTTGTTTGGCTGTTCAAATGAAGTGACAAAACCAAATGATCAAAAAACATCAGAAAATGAAGTTGATATACCAAGTGAAGAAGTAAAATATTATTCAATAAAGATTTCTAACGATGTTATCAATGGTAATGTATCTGTAAATAAAACAACAGCAAAAAAGGGCGAAAATATTATTCTGACGATTACACCTAAAAATGGGTATGTTGTAGATGAAGAAAGTATAAAATATAATGATACAATAATAAAAAATAATTCTTTTATTATGCCTGATTATGATGTTGTTATTTCAGTGAATTTTAAAAAGATACATTTAGCAAAATATTATGTAAATGGAGTATATACGACTTATGCAAATGTTGTTGATGGTGAACTTCCAGTATATCCATCAGCTTTAACAAATAAATATTATATGATGACGTACTATGAAAATTATAATTTTACTAATTTTTTTTCATTTTATAAACCAATTACAAAAGATACCGATATATATTGTAAACGATTAGTAAATTTTTATACTCCAATGAGCGAGAACAAACCTATTGTTAAGTATAGTGATAATATCGATATATTAAACAACGTAGTAGAAGATATCAGAGTTACTTTATTATCTCCTGCGTATCTTGGATTTGTAGTGGAAGAAAATCAAACTATAATAATATCAACTGATACTACATATTTAAAAATGTCTGATAGATTAATGTTTTCTCTTGCAGGAGAGTATGGTGAAGCAGTTAATGGAGGCAAATTTACAAGATTAGAAAGAAGAGAAGATTATCTTGGTCATTCTTTTATTATAATGGAGTTTGATAGACCTGGAGTATATTATGTAGCAGTTACTTATTCTCCAGCAGCAATTGCAGAATTTGGTTCATCATTTTTGACATCATTTGAATATGTTTTTAAAGCTACAGCAATGGTAGATAACGGTGTGTTGTTAGACTAGAAATAATAGTATTATTAAACGATATACTGGGTGGTTTCAAATTATTAAACAATTATAGTAAGATGGTTTCAGGTATTAAACGATTATATCTAAATTGTATTAATAGTGTGCTACCTTGCCAAGTTGAATGAATAGGTTTGATACAATCGTATCAACTATAAAGAATATGAAAATAGGGAGATAATCAAATGGATATTAATCAAGTAAGAAGATGCTTAAGTATATTAGCAATTCCCCTAGATATTGACTTTACTAAAAATGATATTATCTCAAGCTATAAAACTAGATCTAAATTATTCCATCCTGATTTGAACAAATCAAACAACAGCAATTCGAAATTTATAGAACTAAATGATGCTTACAATTTTATTCTAGATAACTTTGATGCTGTAAAAAAAATATTGAAGAGCGATGAAACTAAAAAACACTCAATATATAATGATAAACATAAAGAAAACAATAATGACGGTTTTTTTTCTAGAAAAAATTTTCTCAAATTTAATTATATTAGTTTATATTCAACTCTGTTATTTTTAGTCTATTTAGTCCTTTTCACAATTGTTCAAAAAGTTTTATTGGTAAACTTTATTTTGTTTGGTCTATTTTTTATACAAGTGAGTCTGTTTTTATTGTTTGAATTGAGTTTTGAATTATCAGAAAAGATATCAAAATCAAAAGTCTATAATTATAATATATTGGGCTTCATTCTTATTTCCTTTGTTATTAATTTTTTCTTCTATTTACAGGGACACTTAGTCATTAGAAATCTCGTAATTGAATCTGTAATTTTGGATATTGATTTTAATGCAATCATTTCAAATGTATTTATCGTGTTTTCTTTGATATATCATGTGGTCTTTTGTTATTTATCGATTAATAGGGTAAAAACAACATTTAAGAAGATTTAGGATAGACAAAAATTAGAAATAGCAAATAATATAAGATATTGTAGACTTATGGATTCTAGCTTTGTTCGCTTTAGTAAGCATTAACAATAATAATTTCTTACTTGTTGTGTCCACCTTATTGACATGAAAGCACCAACATAGTAAGCTATAGCTAGTTAGATAAATTTTAAATAGCAGTTTTAGAATAATTAGACCAAAAGAGGTAATTAAAAAGTGACAATAGATAAAATAATAAAAAGAATCATAAGTAAGAACAGCCAATTATCACTAGAATTATACTTTTTTGATAGAAAACAAGCTGTAGATTATTTTAACAACAAACTTTATGAGTTAGGTTCTCATTTAGATTTAGGCAATAATCATGAAGTCGAAAGATTATCAAATGAGCTAATTGTTCATAGTTATGTTTTTTCAATCAACGGTCACAATGATATTGCTTTCAAAATACATGATATGTTGGCAAATACAACTCAAAATGAGATTAGTTTATATATTATAGGTTGTTGTTTAAAAAGAGGGATTGAAACAAAGCAAAACACCATCAGATCATCTGAAATTCTTAGTTACATATCAAAAAATTCAAAATATGAGAAAATTCAAATTCTAGCTGCTTGGGAACTAAATGGCTTTAATGCAGAAGATTACTGGATTTAGATCTAATCAAGACAAAAATTATAATAGAGGAGAGCATTCTTAATAATCAGCATATTAAGAAGACGTTAATATTAAACATGGTAAATTATATTGAGTTTGAAGCACATGACACTAATGAAAAAATCGAAGCTTATATTGGATTAAACGAATGGGGTAATCATAAACGTTTTTATGTGACACCAACTGACAAAAATGGATATTTTGATTTATTTAATACTGAAGATCACGAAAAAAAAATATGTGATTTATTTTTTACAGAACTCGAAAAAGTTATCGACTTCAACAGTTGGAAACCTCTTTATGTTGATGGTGCTGCAGGGATGAAGAAAGTAGTATGGATTTTAAATGTGAAACACGATAATAATAGATCTCAGGTATTCAAGGGGTTTGATTCTTTTCCCAACGAACTAGCTATTCTTTTATCGTTGATGGACAAGCATATTTATGGCAAGTTGTATTACGGAGATAAATTAACTGAGTCCCTAAATCAATTAAAGTTGAAGAACGGACTAAAGTAGATAAGGCGGATTTGACTATCATAAGTATTGAAAACCAACAGCTATCTATAAACTGTTTAGAAATGATTTAGTCCAAATGCTCTTCTCACCCGTAGAAAGAGCTTTTTTTGTAAAGATTAATAATTTGTTTTAAAATTCAAAGAAGCCCAATTTTTTAAAAAAACATGTGAATTATCTCCAAAAAAAGATGGCTTTATAAAGAGAACAAAGGCTAAAAGTATCTGTATAAACTTCGGGTCATCTTTTCGGCACCATTTTTACACATAGTGGTCACCCAAATTACCCGTGCAAATAAGGACCTTTATGCAATTCTAGCTTGGTTCACTCGGGAAATTTCGTGAGCCTGTACGGGTCACCATAAATAGCCGAATAGTCATTTTCAAATAAGAGAGTGGCTTTTTTGTCTTTGTTAGAGTGAGAAGTTGATGTTTTTTCATGTAAAAAAATGGAGTCTATTTAGCTGACACTTGCACTATTTACTTTCACATTTTAGTTATCTTTTTAGTCATTTAGGGTCTACACTCCTGTTTGAAATAAACTTATTTGCAGATAAACAAAAATAGTAATCAAAGATGGAGATTCATGGTTAATTTTAAAAAAGACGGGAAAATAGCAACTTATGTGTAGATAAGTTTTGGGGATAACCCTTATTTTTGGCGTGGTACACGTGGTAAAATAATTACAGCAAAAAAATGCTTTTATTCTAAACAGATATTTCTATGTTATAATATAACAAAAGAGGAGGTTAAACTAATGAATCAAAATTATAGTCACATAGCGGTTGATAACATCGTGAATTTGATAGAAATTATTCAACAAGAAGAATCGAAGCATCCATATAATATTGATCATAGAGGAGCAAAGTACTTACTTAATCAAACGATAAGACAGCTTTGGTTACCTATCAATCGTATGTATTTATCTGTTGAGGCGGAAAAACTGTTTACAAGTTTAGGTTTCAAAGAAGAAGAGATATTTTTACATTTTTCTAGAATGAAAATAATCAATAAAACTGATAAAGTTCAAACTGTTAATCTATACAAAGGGGCTTCATCAAAACCCCATGGCAAAAAATCATTAAAAAAAGGTGAGTCATTTTTACTTCGTGAGGTTTTTCATGACGATCATATTATTCCAGTCACTCACATTATAGAAAAATTGCTTACCATTAATGAACCTAATAGAGAAAATGTATTTGAAGTATTAAGAGATATTAGTGTTTGTAGGATGTTAAAAGAAGAAGATCGTAGACTTTCAAGAACTAAAAGGCCATATGATGAGAAATTTATCATTGAAAAACTATATTATGATAAAGATATCAGAATTAAGAATTATCAATATCCAAACTAGAATAGTGATTAAACTTGCATCTATAATTAAATACCTTGGTACAAAGGGTAATACAGGTTTGTCCTGTAAATAAAATGGCAAGTGCCAAAAGGAGACACTTATGAAAAGTATTGAAATTAAAGTACCAAGGAACTTGATTCAAAAGTTTTACCCGCATCCTGAACCATACGGTGACGGAGACTATGTTGTTGATTTAATCAATGGCATGTACACAGATGTGTTTTATCGTGAAGAAGGTGATTTTATCACCATAACTAACGACAAAGAACTAATCTCATATCTTAAGAAGAACCAGATGAAACCAAGAGAGTATTTCTTTAGAAATGGAGTTTTTTCTTTACGTCATGTAGCGGACTGTGATAAAGAATCTATCGATGAATGGAAGCACATTTCTCCAATTAGTGTTCAGATTGACTTGCCTAAAAATCACAACTTGCCATCACAATTTATGTTTTGCTTCTATTGGATTGAAGTTGGAAAAGCTATGATTGAAGGAAACAGAATGACTCTTGATGTCTATGAGAAAGAATTAATCCATAACATCGATATTGGAGTTGTATTAGATTTGATTTTGGAACATCTCAAAAAAACAAACTCTCATTAAGAGAGTCTTCACCTATGCTAGTTATCACAACATAAATCGCTTAATATAGCCATTTTATAGGGGTGCGCAAAATCAAGCAGGGGTGCGTAAAAATAGGTCAAGGGTGCGTAAATTCTCGCTAGGGGTGCGCAATTGTATTAAAATAGGTTACACAACCCATGAGAATTAATTAGTTTGATGCAAAAGCGTCAAACTTTTTTTATTTGGCAGATAAGGAATATTTCCCTTTATTCCATTTCTGCGACATTTTAATTTGAGTATAAAGAAGTGTCAAAAGTATCATTTTATATGATTCTGATAGTTTTGGTGGTTACAATTTAACGATTAACTACGATTTAACGATTACTTTTTAGAATTTATAGTGACTGGTTGAAATCCCTTCATGGCGGAAATTGGTGAACCATAGGGTAATTTTAATAGTTATTTCAAAAAAGGATGATATCAGTTATTAAATTGGATTGTCGTTTGCATCTAAAAAAAGTCTATATAAGGGGATATTTAAAGCGTCAGCTATTTTTATTAATACATCAATAGTTGCAGCATGAGTGCCAAGTTCTATTCTTCCATAATATGCGCGAGAAATACCAGCATAATCTTCCATTTCCGATTGAGTATAACCAGTCTCTTGCTTTCTTATTCTTGCTATATTTTGTCCTAGTCTATATCTGTATTCGAGATTTTTATTAATTTTTTTCTCCATAACCATCACCAATATAATTTTATCATGTTTTTTTCATTAACGCTATATATCACGTTGCGATGATAATAAAAAGCAGATATAATTAAGGTGCATGAGGGAATCCTGTATGCAAATAAAGCCACTGCTTGGCTAATAAAATGAAGCAGAGAATGGAGAAATGTTATGAAAAACAACAAAATGGAACTAAAGTTTAAGGTTTCCAGCTTTAGAAAAATTCCTAATCCGTACATAAGATCGGATAATACAGGTGAAACCAAACCAGAAATGTATGTGCTGATTTGTGATGTTAAAGATTTGCCTTCTGATATCCCAATGGACACAAATCCTAGAATGCAAAATGAAAAGACAAAAGTAGCAAAAAAAATACAGTCATCACTAACAAATCACACCGAAAGAAACTTTTATTTACTTAATAGAGGGATGCTATTATCAGCAAAATCAGTAACGTATAATAATGCGGATAACGTTGTATCGGTATTATTTGAGGACTCAACTGTTCATGGTAATGTCGACGGTGGACACACCTATACTATTATTAAAAACTTTAGAGAGCAGCTAGAAGAAGGAGAACAATACGTAAAAATTGAAGTTCTAACTGGCATTGAAGATATGTTTGAACAGTTAGCAGCAGCAAGAAATACATCAGTTCAAGTTACAGATCAAACAATAGCTGAATTAGAGAACAGGTTTGAATTGATTAAAGATGCATTTAGAAACGAAAGATTTTATAGTGATATTAGCTATAAACAAAATGATATTAAAAGAGTTGATGTTGGTGATATTTTAGCCATTTTAAATTTATTCAATATAGATAAATATCCAACCGATAAATTATCACCGTTACCAATAAACTCATATTCAAGCAAAAAGTCATGTAGTGATCATTATATAGAAGAACATAAAAAGTATTCAGATGACCAAACACTAAACCCTTATTACAAAATGATGGGTATTATGCCAACTATCGCCAAATTATATGATGAATTAGAAAAAAACATGCCAATATATTATAAAGGGGATGCCTCAGGAGTCAAAAAATATGGAGCAGTTACCGGTGTAAGTATGGTTAAGCCTAAAAAACCAAAGTATAAATCTAAATTCTATGAACACGATATGGATTATAGTACACCTAATGGTTTTATATATCCCATTTTAGGAGCTTTTAGGGCTTTAGTTAGGGAAAATAATGGCAAATATGAATGGATAACTGAACCGATTTCTGTTTTGAATGAATTAGGGAGTGACTTAGTGGCAAGCACAATTCAAATGTCGCGTGATTTGGGGAACAACCCAAACGCAACAGGGAAAAATAGTAACTTGTGGCAAACATTGTTCATGCAAGTTAAAATGAAAACAATGACACCAATGTGAATAGGAGGAACAACTAAATGATCGATATTAACGAAGTTTTATCTATTTACAAAGAGTCACAAATTGACGAGTTACTAAAAAAATATACAGGTTTTGATTTAAATGAAAAAAGTCTATCATATGATAAAATAAAAAATCACTATAAATTTTTAGGTGGGAATGAGTCTAACGGCTCAAACACAGGACAGTTGACAAATGGTGAAAAAGGTCTTGTTGAAAGGATAACTAATGCTATAGATGCAGTTATTGAAAAACAAAAACAGGTTAACGGAATTGTATCTCCTAGAACAGCAAATTCTGTAATTAGAAGAGCATTCCCAAGCTACTATAATAATATGCAAGATGTAATGAATGATAGTGCTAATCGTTCAATTGCTAAAGATGCGGAAGATCAAGTAATTTTGGTGGTTAATGATGGTTCAAGATCTAACAAACCAACTATAGATATCATAGATAAAGGCACTGGTTTGTTGGGTTCTGAATTTGATAAGACAATTTTATCAATTAATCATGGAAACAAATTATCAAGAGATAAATCATACTTAATTGGTGCATTTGGCCAGGGGGGATCAACTTCACTTCCTTTCACATATGCCACAATAATAATGTCAAAGAAAGATAATCAAATTTCTTTCACAATTATAAAAAGTGTTGAATTAATAGACTTTAAAAATATTGTTTATGTTTATATGACAATTAATGATTTAATCCCAGAAGTAGACTTTAGTAACTTTGAATCCGAAGATAAATACTTAAACGATTTTATAAACAACTCTGATTCGGGAACAATTGTTAGAATGGTTGAATCAGAAATTTCAAAAAGATTTAGAGACAATGAAGTTACGAAACCAGGAATGTTGGGCGATTATCTTAATACAGAGCTATTTAATGTAGGACTCCCCGTTAAAGTAATAGAAAACAGAGAAAGTTATAAAGGGAATGTCCATTTACAAAACAGATCTATTTATGGCTCACAATTAAAATTAAAAACATCAAGAAGATACTTGAAAAAAGATTATTCTGGAACTATTAACATTGAACATAACAATCGCGGATATAATGTTGATTATTATGTATTGTTACCTAATGACGAAGACAAATGGGGAAGTGACTCAGAATGCAGAAAAGTATTCGAGCAGTTTAACGTTTACTATGATCCTATTATTTATACTGTTAATGGGCAGACCATTACTACTGAAAGATATACCAGATTAAATAATGCAGGCCTAAATTTTTTAAGATATAGGCTCTTGGTTGTTATTGATTTAGATATTTTAGAAACAGAAAAATATCGATTTTTCACTACAGATAGGTCAAGAATTGTTAATAGTGATTTAACTCGAGGATTCTTAGACAAAGTCATAAAAGCTCTAGCTACAACAGAAAAGCTTGTTGAAATAAATGGAATTATAGGAGAGAAATCAGTATCATCGTCAATAGATCAGAGTTTATTAGACGAAGTTTCAAAACAAGTAAAAAATGAATACAGTAAATTTCTAAAAACTGGAGTATTGCTTCCAGGTAGACCTGGTCGACATTACAGTCCGCAACCAGAAGAGATATTTGAAGATCATATTGTTTCTTTAGATATCACATCCACAAAAAGAGAATTTTATAAGGACGAAAATGTGATATTTATTGTTACAACTAAAGCACAGAAACATATTAATGAATCGGCAATAATTAATGCATTTATAAATGGGAATAGTTATACAAATCTACAAAGAAATTTTATGAATGGTAGAATCCAATATTCGATAAATGCAGGAGCTTTAAAGCCTGGAGTATATGATATAGAATTTATATACTTTAAAAATGATTCTTTTTCATTAAAGTCTGAAAAAGTTGTATTTGAGGTAACTACAAGTAAGACTCCAGAGAAAACAGATAACAATCCAACTAAAACATTAGACTTAAATATAATTATTGTTGATGAAGCCACATTGATTTGTGATGTTGCTAGAGACCAAGTAAATAAAAAAATAGACATTAAATTGTGTTTAGATTCAGATCAGCTTAGAAGTGAAGTTTATGGATATTCAGCTTCGTCAGATTCAATTTCAAAAATTAAAAATAGAATTATAAAACCAATAGTTTTATTTGCATTGTTTTATGGTGAATATTATGATGACATTGAAAATGATGAAGAAAAAAATAAAGTTATTTTATCTTTCATTAAAGCCTTCGTTAGCTCAGTTGATGATAGACTTGTTTAATTATTAATGGTACGTTAATTTTAAAAATATATAATTTAGGTTTGACATCATAGTGTTGAACCTTTTTTGTATATAAAGAATACTAACTTTCTTCCGTTTTTACTTATCATTTAAACTAGTGTATCAAGCGTATAAAAACCTAGCATTATCATTTTGGCTAAATAAGTATAAAAATTTTCACTTTAAAATTAAAATATTATTTGCTGTGTATTTTAATACACATTATGCTATAATGTTTTTGGGTGATTAACATGTTATTAGAATCTTTTGGAAATAGACTTAGAACGATTAGAGAAAATATAGGAATATCTCAACTTAAACTATCTGAATTAACAGGAGTAATGAGGGACCAAATTTCAAGAATCGAAAATGGACAAATCAATCCAACTTTAGAAACTGTTTATAAGCTAAGTACAGCTTTGGAAACGCCATTATCGGATTTGTTCGATTTTTCTATTGACGATAATATTGTCTTTAAACAATACAAGATTAAGCCTTTTGTTAAATGGGCCGGTGGTAAGACTCAGTTACTAGATAAAATAAAGGAATTAATGCCTAAAGAGTATGGGACATATTATGAGCCATTTTTAGGCGGTGGTGCTTTATTTTTAAATCTAACTCCTAATAAAGCTGTTGTTGCAGACTATAACAACGAATTAACATCAGCTTTTTCGTCATTTAAAAATAGTAATGATTATCAAACAATGATAGCCGAATTGATTAAACATGAAGAGAATCATAATGAAGATTACTATTATGAAGTTAGAGAAATGGATAGAGATGAAAACTATAGTAAACTTCCCAATCCAATAAAAGCTGCAAGATTAATTTATTTAAACAAGGCTTGTTTTAATGGTCTATATAGAGTTAACTCAAAAGGGTACTTTAATGTTCCTTCAGGAAAGAAAGAAGTTGTTAAAGCCTACCAACCTGAACTGTTTGATGATTTACATGAATATTTAAGCAACCCAAATATTACTATCTTAAGTGGTGATTTTGAGAAAGCAGTAGAAACAGCCAAAAAAGGTGACTTTGTTTATTTCGATCCACCATATGATACTTTTGATGAACAAAATAATTTTACTACATATACCAAAGATAGTTTTGGAAAAGAAGAACAAATAAGATTATCTAATGTATTTAAACAGCTAGATAAAAAAGGGGTTTATGTAATGTTAAGCAACCACAATACCGATTTTATTAATGAGTTATACGGGGAATTTAATATAGAAGTCGTTCATGCGAGAAGAAATATAAATTCAAAAGGTAGCGGTCGAGGTACAGTTGAAGAGGTAATTATAACTAACTATTAAGAGGTGTCTAATGGATTTGAATATACCAAAGAAAAATTTATTCTTTAAAGAGAATAGTTTCCAATTACTATTAGGAGACTCTTTTTCTTTGCTTAAAAAGATACCGGAAAAATCAATTGATATGATTTTTGCCGATCCACCTTATTTTTTATCTAATGGAGGCATTTCTGTTCAATCAGGCAAAATGGTTTCAGTTAATAAAGCTGCTTGGGACATGGGTATGAAAACTGAAGATAAACTTAAATATAATCGTAGATGGATAAAAGAATGTAAAAGGGTCTTAAAAGATGATGGGACTATTTGGATTAGCGGGACAATGCACAATATATATTATGTTGGTGTAGCTTTAGAATTAGAGGGATTTAGCATTATAAATAATATAACTTGGCAAAAGACTAATCCACCACCAAACATCTCCACTAGGGCATTTACTCATTCAACTGAGACTATTATTTGGGCTAGAAAACAATTAACACCCAAGAAAAAAGGCAAACATTTATTTAACTATCAAGATATGAAAGAAATCAATGGTGGAAAACAAATGAAGGATGTATGGCAGTTTTCATTAACTCCTAAAAGAGAAAAACAAGCAGGTAAGTTTCCAACACAAAAGCCTCTTGCCTTACTTGAGAGAATTATCTTATCTTCAACTAAAGAAGGTGATATTATATTAGACCCTTTTAACGGTAGCGGTACAACCGGTATTGCTTCATATAATTTAAAAAGAAGATATATTGGTATAGATTTAGAAAAAGAGTACTTAGTACTTACAAAAACACGCTATAATATAATAAAGGATCAGGTGATTATATGAAAAGAGATTTTAATGAATGGTTAAATAAGTTTATTGACAGTGTAGCTGACTGGCGATATTATACTGACTTTCCCAAAGTATATAATAATGTTGATGCCATTAAGGTGGAGTTAAATTTATTAAATAGTTTGATTAACTCAAAAGATATTGAGAATGACTTTAGAAACTTAGTTACTAAATATCCAGAAGTGTTAAAAGCTGTTCCTATTTTGATAGCTAAAAGAGGAAGCGAAGTTAGAGTAGTTGATAAAGGTAAAGATAAAAACTTTAATTTTAATAAGCTAAACTATACTATTGATGAGTATGTATATTTCATGGATAAGACTGGTCTTTTTGATTTACTATCAAATCATATTATTTCCGATCTTTTAGACTATGTTAAAGGTGTTGAAGTAGGTCTTGACAGTAATGCAAGAAAAAATAGAACCGGTAAGGCAATGGAAAACATTGTAGAATCTTTCATAGTTGATGCAGGATTTATTAAAGATGTTAATTATTTTAAAGAAATGAGAACATCAGAAATAAGAGATAGATTTGGAATCGACTTACAGCTTGAATCTCTTGATGAGAGTAAAGCAGAAAAGAGATTTGATTTTGTGATAAAGTCCAAAACTTCTGTTTATGCGATTGAAGTTAACTTTTATTCCGGTGGGGGCTCTAAGTTAAATGAAACAGCTAGAAGTTATAAAATGTTAGCTCAAGAAGCAAGTTTAATTCCGGGATTTAAATTTGTCTGGATTACCGATGGCATTGGATGGAACACTGCCAGAAGAAACCTAGAAGAGACATTTGATGTATTAGAAGATATTTATAACATCAACGATTTAGAAAGTGGAATTTTAGCTAAAATAATAAAATAAAAGTAAAAACGGTCACCCCTAAGTACTATATAGTATAAAGGAGTGATTTTTTGTTATATTTAGGCGATTGTATAGAAGTAATGAAGAAGTTAGAGAGAAACAAGGTTGATTTAATCTTTGCGGATCCACCTTATTTTTTATCAAACGATGGCCAAAGCATTAGAAGCGGTAAAGTGGTCTCAGTTAATAAAGGTGATTGGGATAAAAAAGAGAACTATGATAATGTTGATTCCTTTACATACAACTGGCTAAAAGAATGTTATAGAATACTAAAATACGATGGAACAATATGGGTTTCAGGAACTCATCATAATATTTTTGATATTGAAAAAAATATGAAGAAAATAGGTTTTAAAATTATCAATATAGTCATCTGGCATAAAAGTGATCCGCCACCGTTGATTTATAAAAATAAATTTAGATTTTCCTATGAATTTATTATATGGGCTAAAAAAGGCGGCAAACATTATTTTAATTATGATGAAATGTACAGTGTAAATAACCAAGAAATGGAAGACGTGTGGTTTATGGATGCAGTTCAAATGGGTGAAAAGAAACACGGATATCATCCTACTCAAAAACCAGAAGCTCTCTTAGATAGAATTATCAAAGCAACTTCAAAAGAAGGAGACATAGTATTAGATCCATTTTTAGGTAGTGGAACAACATGTTTTGTTGCTAAAAAACTTAATAGAAAATATATAGGAATAGAAAAAGAAGAAAAATATTTTAAAATAGCAATGAAAAGAATAAAATAATCTATAAAGATAATCGTCTAGTTAAGCCAATTTTTATAAGGGTGTAGTAAAAAAATAGAAGGAGTGCAGTGAAATTCTTATAAGGGTGTAGTAAAAAAACAGAAGGGGTGCAGTAGATTTTTATAGGGGTGTAGTAGTTGTATCAAAAAAGGTCTAATAACCCAAGTTAGTAGAATAGGTTTGATACAAATGTATTAAGCCTTTTTTTGTTGTGAAGATAGGGAGTTTTCTCCTTTATTCACAATCACTATAAAATTCAATTTTCCAACGTATTTATAAAAATTTTAC
>Ga0265293_10008861_pt1 | contig 14691 bp, 13 predicted proteins | sample Munlanlewell138R_FD_192505 | JGI IMG/M metagenome (GOLD analysis project Ga0265293, IMG submission 192505) | Leachate microbial communities from a municipal landfill in Southern Ontario, Canada - Leachate well 138R | ecosystem: Engineered > Solid waste > Landfill > Unclassified | place: Canada...
TAAAAGTTAACCAATATCCAGGTTTTGTAAAAAACTTAGTTGAAGTTGGAAAACCTTATGGATACGGGCTTGAAGCTGGCTCAAAAGCTGAGCTTTTGCTAGCAATGAGTTACAATAATGATGGAGCGCCCATAACTGTAAATGGATTTAAAGATAAAGAGATGATAAATATTGGCTTTATCGCAGCTGAAATGGGGCACAATATAACTCTTACAATTGAGGGGCTAAATGAGCTTGAGAGCATCATTGAGACTGTAAATGAGAGATTTAAACCAAAACCAAACATAGGACTTAGAATTAGGCTTCATAGCTCAGGGATTGGAATTTGGGCAAAAAGCGGAGGAATAAACTCTAAATTTGGACTTACTTCAACTGAGCTTATAAAAGCTATTAATATGCTAAAAGAAGCCAATCTTTTAGATAGTTTTACAATGATTCATTTTCATATTGGCTCTCAAATAACAGATATAAACCCTTTGAAAAAAGCCTTAAGAGAGGCTGGAAATATATATGCAGAACTTCGTAAAATGGGTGCTAAAAACTTAAGAGCTATAAATTTAGGCGGAGGTTTAGCGATTGAGTATTCTCAATATAAAAACACTCCAAGTAGAAACTATACTTTAGCTGAATATGCAAATGACGTTGTTTTCTTGCTTAAAACTATTGCAAATCAAAAACAAGAGATAGAACCTGATATTTTTATTGAATCTGGAAGGTATATTGCCGCTAGTCACGCAGTTTTAGTGGCTCCAGTGCTGGAGCTATTTTCTCAAGAATATACTGAGGGAAAACTCCAATTAAAAAAAGAGAACCCGCCTCTTATAACAGAGCTTTATGAACTATTTAAAGCTATTAAGCCTAGTAATGCTTTAGAGTATTTGCATGATAGCATAGATCATATGGAGTCGCTGCTTACTCTTTTTGACTTAGGATATATAGATCTTCAAGATAGATCCAATACTGAAGTTTTAGTAAATTTAATCATTAAAAAAGCTGTTGGAATGCTAGGAGACAAGCACTATACAGAGATAATGGATATTCAAGAAAGAGTTCAAGAGAGATATTTGGTAAATTTTTCTATGTTTCAAAGCTTGCCTGATTATTGGGGGATAGATCAAAGTTTTCCTGTTATGCCGCTTGATAGATTAGATGAGCCACCAACAAGATCAGCTTCACTTTGGGATATAACCTGTGATAGTGATGGAGAGATAGGATTTAGTCCAGAAAACCCTCTATTTTTGCATGATGTTGATGTGGCTGAGAGAAATTACTTTTTAGGGTTTTTTCTAGTTGGGGCGTATCAAGAAGTTTTAGGGATGAAACATAATCTTTTTACCCACCCAACTGAAGCTGTTATTCGCATTGAAGATGGTGAGGAGAGAGGCTATAAAATAGAAGGATTGCTAGAGTCTCAGTGTATCCAAGATATTTTGGAAGATTTAGATTATGATGTAAGAGAGATTCAAGATAATTTATATGATAGGATTGAAAATTCAAACTTAATAGATGATAGACAAAGAAAGCATATATTGGGGGAAATTTATCTATTTTTAAACGATAATGGCTACTTAAAAACAATTGGCAAGGAAAATGAATGAAAGAGATGTCTGTTTGGGAGTTAATAAAAGAAGACTTTTCAATGCCTAGTAAAAACGATCCTGCTTTTAAATCAAGATTTGAACTTTTTTTTAACTATCCAGGCGTTTGGGCAGTGGTAAATTACAGAGTAGCGCATTTTTTGCATCAAAATGGATTTAAAAAAATAGCTAGAATATTAATGGGTATTTCTCAATTTTTAACAAGCGTAGATCTTCATCCAGGCGCTAAAATAGGCAGAAGAGTCTTTTTAGATCATGCCATTGGAGTGGTCATTGGTGAAACAGCAATCATTGGAAATGATGTTTTAATTTACCAAGGAGTCACTTTAGGTGGAGTTAGCCTTGAAAAGGGAGTTAAAAGGCACCCTACTATTGAAGATGGAGCGGTTATTGGAGCTGGCGCAAAGATTTTAGGCGATATAGTCATTGGAAAAAATTGTAGAATTGGTTCAAATTCTGTTGTAGTAAAAAATGTACCAGATGAGTCAACTGCTGTTGGAATACCAGCTAGAGTGATAGATAAAGGAAGAGATAAAAACCCAAGAGCGCACAATAAAATTCCAGATATTAATAAAGAGCTTTTTGCATATTTGGTAAAAAGGGTTGCTAATATTGAAGAGGCCATTAATGAAGAGCATAAAGGCTTGCTTGATGAAGATAGTGAGCTAGATGAAATCTATAAATCCTTCATAAAAACAATCAAAGATTAAAAGTCCAATATTTTCTTTATGGTATAATCATTATAATTTTTACTTAAGGAGTCACATGCTTTCACAAAGAGTTCAAGTCTTATCAGAGTCCCTAACTATGGCTATTTCATCCAAGGCTCGTCAAATGAAAAATGAGGGGATTGATGTTTTGAGTTTTTCAGCAGGAGAGCCAGATTTTGATACCTTGAAAATTGTAAAAGATGAAGCTATAAAGGCAATAAACAGTGGTTTTTCAAAATATACTGCGATCCCAGGCGCTCCAGAAGTTCTTCAAGCCATTCAAACAAAACTTAAAAGAGATCACGGCTTAAGATATGAAACTTCTCAAATTATTACAAATGTTGGGGCTAAACACTCTTTATTTAACCTATTTCAAGCCATTATAGATCCAAAAGATGAGGTTATTGTACCTGCTCCTTACTGGGTAACTTATCCTGAAATCATTCTTTATTGCGAGGGAGTTCCTGTTTTTATAGATACTAATGAGGAAACTGATTTTAAAATTACCCCTAAGATGTTAGAGTGTGCAATTACCCCAAAAACTAAAGCACTGATTTTAAATACACCTTCAAACCCAACTGGATCAGTATATTCTAAAAAAGAGTTAGAAGCTTTAGGAGAGGTATTAAAAGGTACAAAAATCATTGTTGCTTCAGATGAAATGTATGAAAAATTAATTTATGGAAAACCTTTTACAGCTGTAGCTTCAGTTAGTGAGGATCTTTTTAATAGAACAGTTACTATAAATGGGCTTAGCAAATGTGCCGCAATGACTGGATGGAGATTTGGTTATATGGCAAGCGTGATGGATGAATTAAACAGCGCCATTAAAAATCTTCAAAGTCAAAGTACTTCAAATATCTGCTCTATCGTTCAAAAAGCCGCTATTCCAGCTCTTTTGGGGCAAGCTAATGATGAAATGCTATATATGAAAAAAGCTTTTGAAAAAAGAAGAGATATGGCAGTTGAGCTATTTAGTCAAATAAAAGGATTATCAGTTTTTAAACCAGATGGCGCTTTTTATCTATTTATTAACTGCAAAGAGATAGAGCCTGATTCAATGACTTTTTGTAAAAAAATGCTTGAAGAGGTAAAAGTTGCAACAGTTCCAGGTTCTGGTTTTGGATGTGATGGATATTTTAGATTCTCTTTTGCAACTGATGAAGTTAGCATTCAAGAGGGAATTGGTAGGATTAAAAAATTTGTAGAAAATTATAAAAGAGCCTAGAAAGGCTCTTTTTACTTGTTAAACTCTGCTTTTGCTTGCTCTAAAGCTTTGATTAAATCATCTATGTTTTCATAAGGAATATGTGCTTTCCAGTCTGCTTCAGTTAAGCTTCCTTTTAAAGATATCCCAATACTTACAACAGGTTTAGAGCTAGCCCCATAAGGCTCATCCATATGATTTACTACAACCTTCCCTTTTTTTGTACCTGCCAAATCAAATGAGGCTATGTTTTTTAATTTTTCACTCATGTTTTATCCTTTATTTGTTAAAAAATCTAGAAATTTTTACTTGTAATTTTAACCACTTTTTTTGAGTAGTTAAAGGAAATCCACCATAAGTTTCTCCACCTTTAATGGATTTACTAACCCCACCCCTAGCTGCAATAGTCGCAAAATCACCAATTTCTAAATGGCCTGAAGTTGCGCTTTGTCCACCCATGACTACATTTCTTCCAAGTTTAGTTGAGCCAGAAAGCCCAACTTGAGAGACTAGAATCGTATTTTCTCCTAGTTCGCAATTGTGTCCAATTTGAACTAAATTATCTATTTTTGAGCCTTTTTTAATGATGGTAGAGCCAAAAACTCCCCTATCAACAGTAGTACATGCGCCTATTTCAACATCATCTTCTAAAATGACATCTCCTAAGTGATAAATCTTAATATGCTTTCCATCTTTTGTATGAGCATATCCAAAACCATCACTTCCTATGACTGCATTTGCTAAGATATGGCATCTTTTTCCAACCTTAGTGTTTGGATACAAAACAACCCCAGAATGAACTATGCTCTCATCTTCTACTATGCACAAATCACCAATGGTAGCATTTGCCATTACGGTAACATTTTTGCCTATTTTAACTCCATTTCCTACATAAGCTTTTGGATGAATAAAAGAACTCTCATCAATGATTGGAGGTTTGGTACTTGTTTGGTTATTAAAAAAATATTTACTAGCCAAAGCAAAAGCTAAATGGGGATTTTCACAAATTAAAGCTGATGAAGTTTTTGGTAAAAGTGAAAGTTTATCTTTAGTTATAAAAACTGCACTTGCTTTTGTATTTTTTAAAAGTTTTTCAAGCTTTATATTGTGTATATAAGTAACCTCTCCACCTTTTGCCTCTTTTAAGCTATTTAAACAAGATATTTCCCTATCTTCACCCTCTAATTTTGAATCTGTTAAAGTAGCAAGTTTTGATAAGAGCATCACAAATCCATAGCCACTGATCCACCCATTACAATTTCGGTAGGATTATATTTTTTAACAGCTTTTAAAAAGCTAGCAACTCTTGGGGTGTCATCAGCTACCATTACAACTATAAAATCATCCCCACTATTTGCAATTACTCCATTATATGCCTTTAGCATGGCATCTAATCCATCAAAACTCTCTTTTAGTGGAATTTTAATTAAAGCCATCTCTTTTTCAACAAACTCACACGATTCAATCACCTTATATGTTGGAATTAATTTATGAAGTTGTTTTACGATTTGTTCTAAAACTCTTGAATTACCAGATGTTACTATCGTTAATCTTGAAAGGTTTGTATTTGGAACTGGCGCAACTGTTAAAGAGTCAATATTGTACCCTCTTCCTGCAAAAAGCCCTGAAATTCTTGCTAAAACTCCATGTTCATTCAAAACAATTACTGAAATTACTCTTCTTAGATCCATAATTAATCCTTATAATCTAACATCATATTATATAAAGTTCCACCAGCTGGTACCATTGGTAAAACATTTTCTAATCTATTTACTTTTACATCAATTAGCGCAACAACTCCACTTTTAATGGCTGCGTCTAAAGCTTTGTCAAACTCCTCTTTAGTCTCTACATGAAAGCCAACACCTCCAAAACTCTCTACAAGTTTTACAAAATCTGGCTGCATGTTAAGATCGGTTGATGAGTATCTTTTATCGTAAAAAAATGTCTGCCACTGCCTTACCATTCCTAAGAAATTATTATTTAAAATGATATTTATAACTGGAGTTTTTGACTCAATTGCTGTCATTAACTCTTGAATATTCATTAAAATTGAGCCATCACCTGTAAAGTTGATAGAAATTTTATCTTTTTGAGCCCATTTTGCGCCCATTGCAGCTGGAAGCCCAAAGCCCATTGTTCCAAGTCCTCCACTACTTACCCACTGTCTTGGAAAAGTAAATGGATAAAATTGAGCACTCCACATTTGATGTTGTCCAACGTCTGTTGTAACTATGGCTTTATCGCCTAAAGTTCTACCTACTTGTTCTATTACCCATTGAGGCTTGATTACTTCATTTGAATCTTCATATTTAAGTGGATGAATATCATTATATCTTGAGAGTAGCTCTCTCCAATTTTGATATTTATTAGGATCTATCTCCTCTTTAACTCTAGGAAGCATAGTCTCTAGTACATTTTTCAAATCCCCAACTATCGGATAGTCCACATCAACTAATTTTCCAATTGAGCTTGGATCAATATCCACATGTATTATTTTTGCATGTTTTGCAAATTCACTAAGTTTTCCAGTAACTCTATCATCAAACCTAGGCCCAAACGCTATCATTAAATCTGCTTCGCTCATTCCCATGTTTGCAACATAAGAGCCATGCATTCCTACCATTCCTAAAAGCAAAGGATCATCATATCTTAAAGTCCCTCTAGCCATTAGTGTCTCAACTGCTGGGATGCCAGAAACTGCTGCCATTTCTCTTACAAGTGAGGATGCGCCAGAGTTTATAACTCCCCCGCCAAGATAAAAAATCGGTCTTTTGGCATTTTTTATAGCCTCAACTGCTTTTTTAATCTGTCTTATATTTCCTTTTAATGTAGGTTTGTATGTTTGCATTGAAATTGTTTTAGGATATTCAAATTTTCCAATTTGAGCTGTGACATCTTTTGGTAAATCAACATGCACAGGGCCTGGCCTGCCTGTACGAGCTATATAAAAAGCTTCTTTTAAAATCCTAGGTAGCTCACTTACATCTTTAACTAAATAGTTATGCTTAACGCAAGGTCTTGATATGCCAACAGCATCGATCTCTTGAAACGCATCTGTTCCAATCATAGTAATAGGGACTTGCCCGCTAATAACCACCATAGGAACTGAATCCATATAAGCTGTTGCTAAACCTGTAACGGCATTAGTAAAGCCAGGACCACTTGTTACAAAAGCAACCCCTACTCTACCGCTTGCTCTAGCGTATCCATCAGCAGCGTGCAAAGCAGCTTGTTCATGCCTTGTTAATATATGTTTAAAATAATTTTGCTTATAAACTTCATCATAAACATTCATTATTGCTCCACCAGGGTATCCAAAAACTACCTCTACTTCTTCATGGCGCAATGCTTCTATAACCATTTGTGAACCAGAAATTTCCATCACTTCTCCTTGGAGTTTTTCCATATTTAAAACTTAATTTCTTAAGAGCCAATAATTATATCAAAAAAAAAGTTGTGCAATAAGTTATGCCTCTTTATTTGCTAAAAAGCCACAATATGCAATTGCAGCACCCTCTCTAACTCCTTCATCTACGATTATGGCTTTATCAAATCCTAAAGTTTCCATAGTTTCAATCAAAATTTTTATCCCAGCTATAACTAAAGCCCCTCTTTTAGGCCCTGCTAAACTCTCTTTTTCATCTTTAGACATAAGGGTAGCCTCTTTTAGCGCTTTTGTAGCATCTTCTAAAGATAAACTAGAGCCTGAAACTACCTTGTAGTCATAGTTTTTATAGTTTAATCCATGCAAGTACGCACTTAGTGTAGTTGCCGTTCCACCAGTTAAAATTAGCTTTGCAGGCTTTGGCCAAGAGTTAATTGAGAGTTTTAAACTCTCAAGCCCTTTAGTTAAAGCTCTTTTAAAAAGCTCTCTTTTGGGATTATTTGCAAGTAAGGTTATAACTCCTAAAGGAAAACTTCTACTATATAAATTTGAGCCATTTTTGCAAGTTAACTCCATAGAACCTCCCCCTAAATCTACTAAAAAATAGCTATTTGTATCTAAATCTTTATTTTGAAGTAAAAATTCAGCCCCAAGTCTTGATAAAAAGGCCTCCTCTTTTTCATCTATGATTCTAAAATTGATCCCTATTTTTGATTTGATAAGTCCAACCACTAAAGTTTTATTTCTAGCTCTTCTTAGGGCTTCTGTTGCTATTGCTATGGTTGGAGTGTTTAAAAAATCAAATCCAGACTCTTTTAGAGCCTCTATGATTCCCTCAATACTTTTTTTATCTATCATTTGGTTTGTTCTTAAATCTTTAGCCAAATTTAAAATCTTTTCATACTCTTTTATTCTAGTAAAAGTATCGCAATCCCATAGTAAAACTCTCAAGCTATTAGAACCAAGATCACAAGCCAAAATTTGCCCCACTCTAGTTTCCTTATTTGTTTTTTTCTTTTGATATAATACTTTAAATTTCCTTACAAAGGTAAAAATTATGCTACTTGGAGTAAATATTGATCATATTGCAGTCTTAAGAGAGGCTAGAGAGATTAATGATCCAAATCCCCTTGACGCACTAGGCATTGTTCAAAGAGCTGGTGGGGATCAAATAACTATTCATTTAAGAGAAGATAGAAGACATATTCAAGATGAAGATGCAAAACTTATTACAAAACTTTCACCACTTCCAGTTAATATTGAGTGTGCAATAGCCCCTAGTGTTACAAAAATAGTGAGAGATTTAAACCCAAATAGGGTAACTTTAGTTCCTGAAAAAAGAGAGGAAGTTACAACTGAGGGTGGATTAGATTTGGATAAAAATTATGAAAAAATCAAACAAAGCATTGATTATTTTCAAGAAAAAAATATTGAACTCTCCCTTTTTATTGATCCAAAGATTGAGTATGTAAAAGCTTCAAAAGAGTTAGGCGCAGAGTGGATAGAGCTACATACTGGGCTTTATTCAAATATTTATGCGATGCTTTATAGCAACTTAAGACAAACTCATCACTGCATCAAAGCTTTAGAGCTTGATAAAAATGAGTTAAGCTTGCTTTTAGTAAAATCACTAAATGAGATAAAAGAGTGTGCCATTATGGCTAAAAAACTTGGGTTAAAAGTAGCTGCTGGACATGGGCTTAATTATCAAAATGTAAAAAACATTGCAAAAATAGATGAAATAGAAGAGTTAAATATAGGCCAAAGTATAGTAGCTAGATCAGTTTTTAATGGTTTAGAGGAAGCTGTAAAAACAATGAAAAGTTTAATCAATTGAAAAAAATAGCTATTAGCATTGGTGATTTAAATGGAATAGGCATTGAGATAGCCCTAAAATCTCATAAAGAGATTAGTAAGTTTTGTAAGCCAGTTTATGCCATTAGTAAAGAGATGTTAAATGAAGCTTCAAAGCTATTAAAGCTCCCAATTGACTCAAATTTTACCATTTCATCTTGTGGAAAAGAGTTTAAAATTAAGCCTGGGGTTGCAATAAAAGAGTCTGGGCTTTATTCATACGACTCTTTTATTCATGCTTTAAATTTAACAAAAACCAAAGAGTGTGACGCGTTAGTTACCCTCCCAGTAAACAAAAAGGCATGGGAACTTGCTGGCATTAAATATAAAGGGCATACTGAAGCTTTGGAGGATTTGTTAAATGAAAAAGCCACAATGGTGCTAGGATGTGCTCAAATGTATGTGGCTTTATACACTCATCATATTCCATTAAAAGAGGTTCCAGCTTTAGTTAATGAAGATAAAGTTTTTGATTTTTTAAAAGAATTTTACAACTCATTTAAAAAAGAACCAATTGCAGTGCTTGGCTTAAATCCTCATGCTGGGGATTTTGGAGTTATTGGAAATGAAGATGAAGAGATTTTAAAAGCTATAAAAAAAGCTAATAAATTTTTTGAAAAAGAGATTTTTTTTGGGCCAATAGTACCTGATATTGCTTTTACTCCTAAGTTTAGAGAGAGATTTAAATATTTTATCGCCATGTATCATGATCAAGGATTGGCTCCATTAAAGGCTCTTTTTTTTGAAAAAAGTATAAATTTTTCTTTAGGACTTAGCATAGTAAGAACCTCAGTTGATCATGGAACGGCTTTTGATATTGCCTATAAAGACAAAAACCCCTCAACTCTTAGCTATAAAGAAGCTATTTTAGCTGCCATAGAGTTTTGTAAATAAATACAGTTCTTTCTTAGGGAAAATGTGCAACAATGCCCTTTTTAATTTGCTTTCAAGGACGCTGATGTCAAGAGAAAATCTCTTAGCTCTTATACTTTTAACTGTATCTTTAATCATATTTTTTATCTGGGGTTTTGATTACTTACCAAGTGAACATTTTTTAATTTTTACTTTTGCAACAATATTTGGACTCTTTATGGCATTTAATATTGGAGGAAATGATGTTGCAAATGCCTTTGGAACAAGTGTTGGCGCTAAAACATTAACCATCAAACAAGCTCTTTTTATAGCTGCGATTTTTGAATTAAGTGGCGCAGTTTTAGCTGGTGGTGAGGTTACAAAAACAATAAGACAAGGCATAGTTCAAATACCAATAGTAGATTTTAACCCAATGCTTTTTATTTTAGTAATGATGTCTGCCTTGCTTAGTGCTGGAGTTTGGCTACTTTTTGCTTCAAAAAGAGGACTTCCTGTCTCAACTACTCACTCAATAGTTGGAGGGATAGTTGGTGGAAGTATCGCACTTGGATATGTCGTGACTTCTGGAGAAAATAGTTTTTCACTGGTAAATTGGCAAAAAATAGGCCAAATCGCTTTTAGCTGGGTTATTTCGCCAATTTTAGGGGGAGTTGTCTCTTATGCAATATACTCTTACATTAAAAACAAAGTTTTAATTCCTAGCCAAAAGGCACTTGATACAGTTAAAAGAATGAAAAAATATAGAAAAAACTATAAAGAAAAGTTTTCACAAGCACTTAGCTTAAAGAGTAAAACTGAGCAAATTGAAGAGCTTCAAAAGCTTGCAATGTATGATGAAGAGGATGATGATGGCATAGAGGAGAGTGATTTTCATAAAAGAATAAAAAATATGAAAAAAAGAGAGAAAAAAGTTGATACTTTTTTTGCGCTAAAAAAACATGTACCGCTCATTGGAGGTTTTTCAGCAGCTATCATATCTGGAATGATGCTATTTAAGGGGTTGGAAAATTTAAAGATTGAAGTTAGTACTTTTGAAACACTTTGGATTATATTTTTAATTTCAACTGGGGCTTACCTTGCTACCTTAGCTATCATAAACATAATGGCTAAAAATGATGTAAATAAAGCTTCTATGAAGATTTTTTCATGGTTTCAAATCTTTACAGCTTCAGCTTTTGCCTTTAGTCATGGGGCAAATGATATAGCCAATGCGATAGGGCCTTTTGCTGCTATTTTAGATGTTTTAAAAACAGGAGCCATTGGATCCTCCGCACCTATTCCTTTTGTTGCTATGTTTACCTTTGGTGTATCTTTAATCGTAGGTCTTTGGTTTTTAGGAAAAGAGGTTATAAATACTGTTGGAACAAGGCTTGCTGAAATACTTCCTTCAACTGGGTTTTCTGCTGAGTTATCAGCTAGTATTGTCATTTTGCTTGCTACAAAACTAGGCATTCCTGTCTCCTCAACTCATATTTTAATAGGAGCGGTTTTGGGAATTGGGCTTTTTAATAAAGATGCAAATTGGAAATTGATGAAGCCAATCGCGCTAGCTTGGGCGATAACACTCCCTGTTGCTGCTATCTCTTCTGCAATATTCTTTTTTGCCCTAAGAGCACTGTTAGGGGTTTAATCCCTACTTGCTATCTTAGCTAACACTACTCCACTAGCTAATAAAGATGCGCTTAAGTAAAATGAGAGTGAAAAACTGCCTGTTAAGTCTCTAAAGATTCCAGAAAAAAGAGGCCCAATTATCTGCCCTACTCCAAAAAATAGTGTTAAAAAAGCTAAAATTCTAGCAGTATGAATAGCTCCAAAAAGCTCACTACTTAAAGTAGCCATTATTGAAGGAATTGCCCATGTTGAAATGCCAAAAATAAAGGCTGAAAAAAATATGGTAAATAGTGGTGGATTTAAAGCTATGATTAAATGAGCTAGTGCTTGAAGGGAAAAAAGAATTGCAACAGTTTTATATCTTCCTAAATGATCACTAATTGCGCCAAAAATTGGGCCTGAGAGTATGCTACTCACTCCCAAAATTGTCCAAAAAATTCCTGAAATATTTGATTTTAATCCCCAAGACTCTTCAACTGCAGCAACAAAAAATGTCATAAACATAATTGCACATGTTCCAAAGATAAAAAACAGAGCCCCTGTTTGCCAAAAAGCTACTTTGCTTAATATCTCTTTTAATGAAAGAGCGGGCTCATTAGTAGAGCTATTTGAATTTGCCACTAAGTTATCTTTTAAATTTTTAAAAGATAAAAGTGAGATAAGAAGGATTAAAAAAGCAAAAAAAGACCAGTTAATTCTCCATGGTTCATTAAATAAAGAATCTACAAAAGGAACAACAATGCCACTTGCAATTACCGCAAAACCAATACCTGCAACAACAATGCCTGTGGCTTTTCCTCTAATTTTAGCTGGAACTATTTGAGCTATGTAAGTCATTAATGCAATATTTGCAAAAGCGCCAAAAATTCCACTAAATAGAAAGAAAATAGCGGCAATGAGGTAGTGAGAACTAAAAGACATTATGAACATTAGCGCACTTTGTGAAAGTAGTGAAAGGGAGATTAGCACTCTTGGCCCATAGTTTTTATAAGCATTTCCAACAAAAAATAGGCCTAAAAAATATCCTAAAAAATTTGAACTCCCAACTATCCCAGCTTCAGTTGCACTCATATTTAAGAAGTGTTGCATATTTGGCAAAATCATTCCAAAAGAAAATCTTGCTAAGCCAAGACAAGCAAAAACTCCAAGTAGTACTATGAAAAGATCTTTTTTGTAGGGATTTAACTCTTTTATCATGCGGTATCTTTAAGTTGATTTTTAAAATTTGCTATCTTAGCATAAGTTTCTCTTATTTAATAAAACTTTATTTATGATAAAAGTATTTTAAATGAAGTGCCTAAATAAAATTAGTCTAAATACCCCTTGTAAGCATCTTTTAGTTTTTTGTACATTGTTTCAAATGAGACTCCATTAACTCTAATATTGCCAATGGTGGTTATGAAGTTAGTATCTCTCTCCCATCTTGGAACTAAGTGATAGTGCACATGACTCTCAATGCCTGCCCCTGCACAAGCACCTAAATTCATCCCAATATTTACCCCCTTAACTCCTAATGTATCTTTTAGCAGTTTTACCCCTTTTTGAACATGAGAGCTCATCTCTAGCCACTCATCATTGGTTAAATTTTCAATTGCGTCAATGTGTCTATTTGGGATTATCATAAAGTGTCCAGGAGAGTACGGATAAAGGTTCATCACTCCAAAAGAGTTTTTATCTCTAAATAAAATCCCTAACTCTTCATCTTTGGTTATATTTTTTGCTGCGTAACAAAAAACACATCCATCAACTTTTTTTGCAAAATATTCACTCCTCCAAGGAGCATAAAGAGACTCCATCACTTCTCTCCTAAGATTAGCTTAACACCATCTTCAATGCTACTTTGCCTCATAAAATGCTCCCCTATTAAAAAAGCATCAGCCCCAGCATTGCTTAATTCAAGCAGTGATTCATGGCTATCTATCCCGCTTTCTGCCACTATGATTTTACCTTTAGGAATGGAAGGTACAAGCTTTCTTGTAAGCTCCATATCCATCTCAAAAGTTTCAAGATTTCTATGGTTTATTCCTATGATATCTGCTTTTGCAAAAATAGCTTTGGTTAAATCTTTTTTATCATGAACTTCCACTAAAGGCTCCATTCCTAAATGCCTGCTATACTCTATTAACTGAGTTAACTCTTTTTTGCTTAAAGCTTTAGCTATAAGAAGTACAAAATCTGCCCCGTAAACCAAGGCTTCTACTAATTGATATTTATCTACTATGAAATCTTTTCTAAGCAAAGGCAGTGAAGAGTATCTTCTAATTTGAGTTAAATACTCAAGATTTCCTTTAAAAAAGTGTGGTTCAGTGAGTACTGATATGGCACTTGCTCCAGCTCTTTCATAGCTTTGGGCAATCTTTAAATGATCAAAATCTTCACAAATTATCCCCTTGCTAGGACTAGCTTTTTTAACCTCTGCAATGATCCTATAAGGCTTCTTTTTAGTTGCCCTTAAATGCTCATGCACTGGCCTTGGAGTGTAGTTATTGTATGCTAAAGATCTACCTAGCCACTCAATTGGGTAATCTTTTTTTCTTTTTTCCAAATCTTCTTTAGTTTTTTTAATAATCTCATCTAGTATCATCTTTTTTCCTCTAAACATTTTTTAATAATCTCATAATGCTCTTTTACTTCAGGCTCATCTATTTTACTCATTATAGTTAAAATAATATCCATAGCTTTTTCACAATCGCCAAGTTTGTAGTACCCCCATGCCAATGAGTCTATGTAGTAAGGAGAGTCTGGCTCTTGCAAAAGAGCTCTTTTTACTAAATCTATCCCTTTTTCAATATCCAAATCATGCTCAATCAATAAATATCCATAATAGTTTAAAAAAAGAGGATCTTCTAGCCCCTTAGAGACTATGTCAAATTTTTTTGATACTGAATCTAACATCTCTTTTTTTTCTTTTCTTCCTGAATCCTCATACTCATAAATAGCCATTAATCCCAAAAAGTTAAGATCTGCACTTTTTTCATAAGCTCTTTTTGCAACTAAAAAAGCTTTGCTAAACTCTTTTTGTGAAGCGTGAATATCCATAAGAAGCAAAGGATCATGCTCTGTTTTATTTAAAAATTTAATAGCAGAGTTAGTATCTTTTTGAAAAAGCATCAATTCAACTGTCCTTTCAGCATATTCATCCTCTTTAAATTCATCATAAAGTCTATGATATGTAGATAAAAGTCCATCTAAGTTTTTTGTTTTTCCATAAATTTGAATAAGTTTGTAGCAGATAGTTTTTGTACATTTTTGCATTCTACTATGAGTTTGAAGATAAGATATGGCTTCATTTGTGCGGTTTAAATGAGTATCAAGAAGCTCAACTATCATCATTAAAGTGTTCTCTTCTGGCTCTTCTTTGTAGATAGCATCAAAATACTTTAAAGCTAAATTGTACTCTTTTTGGTAAAGATAAATTGAGCCTAAAATATTTAAATTTTTAACATTTTT
>Ga0265293_10008862_pt1 | contig 14691 bp, 13 predicted proteins | sample Munlanlewell138R_FD_192505 | JGI IMG/M metagenome (GOLD analysis project Ga0265293, IMG submission 192505) | Leachate microbial communities from a municipal landfill in Southern Ontario, Canada - Leachate well 138R | ecosystem: Engineered > Solid waste > Landfill > Unclassified | place: Canada...
AGACGATCTTCAAGGCGTTGCTGGTGTGCTTCTCCACCCGCAGCGCCAGCGTCTCAAGGCCCTGGAGGAAGAGGAAGGAGTGGAAGGGGGAGAGGCAGGCGCCGGTGTCCCGGAGGGTGACCGCCCGCGCCTTGGCGATGAACGCTCCGTTTCCCGCCGCTTCGGTGAAGCGGATGCCGTGGTAGGAGGGGTTGGGCTGGCAGAGGGAGGGGAAGCGTCCGCTTGCCTGCCAATCGAAGGTCCCGCCATCGATGATGACACCGCCGATCGAGGTGCCGTGGCCACCGATGAACTTGGTGGCTGAGTGTACCACGATGTCGGCGCCATGCTCGATGGGCCTGAGCAGGTACGGGGTGGCGAAGGTGTTGTCCACCACCAACGGGATGCCCGCTGCATGGGCGATCTTGGAGAGGGCGGCCAAGTCAGCAAGGTCGGCGTTGGGGTTGCCCACCGATTCGACGAAGAGGGCACGGGTCTTCTCGGTGATGGCCCCCTTCACAGTAGCCAAATCACCAGGGTCGACGAACGTGGTTGTGATGCCATAATCGGCGAGGGTGTGGCCCATGAGGTTGTAGGTCCCCCCATAGATCCGCTTGCTGCTGACGATGTGGTCGCCACTCTTGGCGAGGGTCAGCACCGTTGCGGTGATGGCAGCTGAGCCACTGGCCAGCGCCAGGGCGCCGACGCCCCCTTCAAGGGCAGCGATGCGGGTCTCAAAGGCAGCTTGGGTAGGGTTGCCCAAACGGCTGTAGATGTTGCCGCTCTCACTGAGGTTGAAGCGATTCTCCGCCTGCTGGCAGTTCTCGAAGACGTAACTGCTGGTCTGGTAGATCGGTACGGTGCGGGAACCGGTTGCAGGATCGGCCTGCTCTTGGCCGCTGTGGAGCGCGATGGTTTCGAATTTGTACGTACTCATGGAAATCTCCTGTTGAATGAATTTTGATTTGGAACAACAACAGAAGGTCACATATGGTCGACAGAAGATCCGATACGAGGGTGTTTTGCTCTTTTCATGAGAGAGGGTTCCTTGAAGGTCTTAGGCGAGTGCCAAGCGGCACATCGGGATCAAAGAGTCGTCTGCAGCGTGTCGCATGCTCATGATGTGCCTCCTTCAAGGTGATATCCTACCAAATGGCTGGATTAAGAGGGAGTATGGGGGGATTTGGGAAAAAGGTCAACTGGTTTGGGATGAAAATCGCATTTATGCCGATTTTGGATGGAAATGATGATCATAGAGACCAATAGATTTCAGTTTTCAAGATTGACTGGTTCAGTAGGCTGCGCTCCCTTATTTGACTGCAAAGGGTGCCCACAGCTTTTAACTATCTTCACGAAAGGGGTGATGTCTGGGTATCATGTAGCAGACCCAGTGCTGAAAGGGTATGTTCTATCCCATCATGCTCAGCAGCAGGGCTTATTCTGTCTGCAATGGCTAAGAGTTTAGAATCTCCATCCTCCATGGCAACTCCACATCCCACTGATTGCAACATGTCCACATCGTTATAACCATCGCCAAAGGCTATTGATTGTTCTTGTGTAAATCCATGTTTCTTGAGTAAATAGGTGATTCCAATGGATTTACCTGCTTCTTGAGGAATCATGCTAATCATATACCTGTGGGTTCTATTGGTGACATAGCCACTGATAAGATGAATGAAGTCTCCTTCTTGGTGTTCACTGATATAGAGTTGCAGAAGGTATTTGCGCTTTATTGCACGGAATTCGGGAATGACCGTTGGTACCGTAGCTCCAAAGTCATACCATACAGCGTCGACTTGGTCATTCCGAGTGTTGACAGCTTGGCCAATTTCGGTGTATCCACCGTATGCGACACCGAGTGAGTCAGCGTGTGTGAACAATGCTGACGAATCTTGCAAATTGATATACCGTTCAAATACCACACTCCCTTGTTCTATGACCACTTGTCCGTTGAGAAGAATATAGGCATCAAACACAAAATCAGTTTTGGTGTTAATCATGTTCAGGGATTCCATTCCCCTTCCCGTAGCGAGGACAAGGAAATGGCCTTCCTTACGTAAAGCCCCAAGCGCTTTGAGAGCGCTTGGGGGAACCCGCTTTGTCTTATGACAATAGAGGGTGTTATCAAAATCAAAGAAAATGATTCTTCTCATTATTTACGTGATCCTGCCGTCGCAGCTAGTGTTGTCGCAGGGTCTGCACCTCCAATAAGAACCGTCCTGAACATCGATCCAACTTTTTCTGCCAATTTGTCTGCGTTGTCGATGGCGATGTCATATCGCATGTAGTCCATCATCTCAAGAGCAGCATTTACCGAAATTGCGAAGTTATACACATTGCCGTCCTTGGGTGTGCTGGAGAGGAACGCCTGGTACTCAGGGTTGTTTACCTGTGACGAGCTGATGGGTAGGTTCCCTGTCTTGATGAGCCACTCAATGTTGTTTTCTGCCTCGGTAAGGTAAGTAATCAATAGCCAAGCCGCAACACGCTGTTCTGTAGTGGAGTTGGAGAATACCGCATAGTTCTCACCCTTGCCGAAGGTGACTGCCTTCGTAAGATCTTTTTGAGGCAGTGCAGCAACGCCGACCTCGAAGTCCTTGTGCCCACGTTCTACGAATGGGACACTATACTGGATGCCAGCTGCTGGCCCAATGAACATGTAACACTCCTCCATGACGAACCCTGCGTTGCTGTAGTTTCCTCCGGCACTGGGCATGAGTGGAGGAAGAGTAAAATAGCCTTTATCAAGGTTTTCTTTGTAAAAGAGTAGTGCATCGAGCCCCTGTGGGTTGTTGATATCGATGACACCATCCGCGGTGATATATGGACTTCCCCATTGGCTGGACATAGTTTTAAATGCGCCTTCTCCGTAGGAGATGTCATAGCTGAAGCCAGGCTTGCCAGTCTCCTCTTTGATGAGCTTGGAGTATGCCGCAACCTCGGTCCATGTCTTGGGAGCATCCCATCCATGTGCATCGAAGAACGTCTTATTGTAGACGAGCACGTCAGTAGTCTTTTTGTTTGTAGGCCATCCATACATGGTCCCTGCCGGGCCAAAACTTTTCACTTCCTCAAAATAATTAGGGAAGATATCGGCTTGCTGTGTAGCACTCAAGCCAATTCTGGAGTCGTTGAGATAGGGTGCAAGGTCAATGATTGCACCACTAGCAATGTACTCTGGAAATGTTGGTGCATTGATGTTTGAGATTGTAGGTGTTGTTTTTGACACGATATTTTGCGTAAGCTTTACGGTCAAATCGTTGATCGCCCCTTGGTTAGAGAAATCGACCTTGATGTTGGGATAGGCCATCATAAAGTTGTTGACCATTTTCTCTAAGTAAGGATAGTTGGCCGCTCCTGTCCCTGTCCAGAAAGAGATCTCTACTGGAACCTTGTCATCAACCACCTTTTTGATAGCCCCATCAAGGGTTGATGTTTGCTTTTGTTCCCCAGTGCCGCCGCAAAATCCGAGCACACCGATAGCGACGATCAGCAGTAAAACTACAATTCGTTTTGTGAAGTTCATATGACTCCTCCTTGTTATGTATCACCCTTTGATGCCCCCTCTCTTCATCCCCTCGAAAATGTGCTTTCTCAGGGCAATGAAGATGAGGATCAGCGGGATGGTGACCAACGTTGTCGCGGACATTTGCAGCTCATACCGTATTGAGCCTGTATTTACGGTGAATGCGTTGCTCAGACCGTTGGATATCATTCTCAACGAATCTTTCGTTGTAACCAAGTTAGGCCAAGCAAATGTATTCCAAATCCAGATCAAAGAGAGCAGCATTGTCGTGTAAAGTGTCGATTTGCAAATTGGCAACACCACTTTGCGTAAAAACCTAAAGTGTCCCAATCCATCAATTCGTGAGGCTATGAAAAGATCGTTGGGAACCTGCAGCATAGTTTGTCTGAGAAGGAAGATATTAAAGGCGTGTATCACGTAGGGGAGAACCAAGGCCTTATAGCTGTTCATCCATCCTAGGCGGGCAATTGTCATGAAATTAGTAATGATGAGCATCTCTTGCGGAATCATCATTGACCCGAGAATCATGAAGAATAGGATGTTCTTGATAGGAAAGTCCATCCAAGCGAAGGCGTACGATGCGAGTACTGTTACGGTAGTACTGCCGAGCACAACAAGGATAGCAACAATGACGGTGTTGGATAGATAAGAGAGAAATGGAGCAATTTCAAGAGCGAGGATGAAGTTGGAAACCATCGGTCGTTTTGGAAACAGAATCGGTGGTACCATCAAGGCCTCACCCTCACTTTTCAGGGCGGTGAGAAGCATCCACGCAAACGGAATGAGTACGAGCAATGCAGTCAAGACGAGGATTACATAAAAAATCGTGTGCAACTGTCTTTCTTTCATTTGTAATGTACCCACCTGTTGAGAATTTTGAACTGCACGGCAGTGAGGAACATGATGCTGATCATCAGCAAGACCGCCGCCGCACTGGCAACACTGACGGCACCAGCACTGAGGTAGCTGCCGAGTGCATCGATGATGTATCCCACAACCGTAATCATCATCTTTGAATTGTCGCCCGCTGGACCATAGGTAGTGGTGAAAAGAGCAACCACCTGTGAGTATGCTTTGAATGCGGTGATTACCGAGGTAATAAACACATAAAATGTGGTTGGAGAAAGTAGGGGAACGGTAATTTTTCTGAAAATTTTCCATTTGGATGTTCCGTCAAGACGAGCAGCCAAATAGTAGTCTTCACGAATATTTTGAAGTCCCCCAAGGAAAAGGATTACCTTGAGAGAAAGCCCATTCCACATCATATAGACAAAAAGGACAAACAGACAGCGAAGATATGAGGCCATATACAATTCCGTGCTTGCAGCGATACCTACTCCAGAGATCCATGCTACTGGGTTGATCCCAACTTTTACCAACAGCATATTGATCAAACCAAAATGGTTGTTAAAGATCAAAGCAAAGACCATTCCTGCCGCAATCACATTTGTGACCTGAGGTAGGTAGAACAGGGTCATGAAGAATCCTTTGAGGCGTTTGATGGAGTTGAGCAGCAATGCAGTAACCAAAGCGGAGAGCATAGAGAAGGGAACACAAACAAAGGCGATGAATGAGGTGTTGATAATGGCTCTATAAAAAATTTTATCCAGGAGTATCATCCTGTAATTCTCGAAACTGAAGAGGAGGAAACTTCCGGTGAGGAAACGATATCCTTCTTTGAAGGAGGTGAGAATTGTGTTCATCACTGGGTAAAGGACAAACACTCCCATTAAGAAAAGAGCAGGCAACAGGTAGATGTAAGCGTGGTAGTCTCTCCGTTTCACCATTGTGCCACCTTCTTTCCATGGGTATCAAACACCATTACCGACCCTGGTTTTAGGCGTAGGATGACTTTCGCCTCTTCAGAATCGAGAGTTGGATTTTTGACAAACTGGATTATCTGTCCATCATCAAGCAATGCTTCGCCTGTTTCGATTCCTGCGTGACGGATTGAGGCGACAAGAGATCCCAACAAACAACCTTGTTCACTTTGGATAATATTCTCGGGCCTGATACCAATGGTATATTTCCCATTCGGAAGGTGCGTAGAGCCGATGTTGTTGGTGCCTAAAAATACCCGGCCTTCCTGTATGCTTGCAGTGAGGGTGTTAATAAGAAACGAACCGAGAAATTGTGCAACAAAGAGGTTGCACGGTCGATCATAGACTTGCCGTGGTGTTCCTACTTGTTGGAGTTTCCCTTCTTTTATGATCGCTATTTCTGAACAAATGTTCATCGCCTCCTCTTGGTCGTGAGTTACAAACACGGTAGTGATTCCGGTTCTCTCTTGGATTTTTCGGATTTCTTCCCTAGTTTGAACACGTAGGCGGGCATCCAAATTGGAGAGCGGTTCATCAAGAAGGAGAATTGAAGGTTCTTTCACCAACGCACGTGCGATAGCTACACGTTGTTGTTGCCCCCCTGAAAGCTCATTGGGTGTGCGATCAAGGAGTTCGCTAATCTCGACCACTCGGGAGACTTCATCGACCTTCTCTTCGATTAACTGCCGAACCTTGACCCTCCTGTTTTTGGCTTGTTCCCTCAATTGCTTCGACAGGCTCTTGGAATTTACTAAAGGGAATTCGATATTCTGTTTCACTGTTAAATGCGGGTAGAGAGCATAGTTTTGGAATACCATTCCTATCTTTCGCTTTTCAGGAGCGAGCGTGGTCACATCTGTTCCATCAAAAAACAGAGAACCTGCGGTAAAGTCGTGAATCCCAGCCAGCATAAATAGACTGGTAGATTTTCCACATCCAGAGGGACCTAGGAAGCCAAAAAGAGTTCCAGACTTGATGGTTAATGAGAGGTCATCAACTGCCCTGATGCTCTTCCCCTTGTTCACAAACTTTTTGGTAGCATTTTTAAATTCAACTTCCACGTTCTACCCCTCAATATACATGACGCAACTCTTAGTTAGCTGCTCAATGGTCTTGCTGTGTACGACTCCTTCGTGCTGAAAAAAACGCTTTAACAAGCTCCGTAAATCAAGATCCTCGCACTTGCTACTGAGTGCGGCGGTAAAATCAAAACCCATCGCGTTTTGGTGAAGAAAATCGTCCACAATGACCGAATAGTAAGCCTCGTCATCAAACGTACTTCCGTCAGAACAGCGCAAGTCTATCAATCTTTTGCCAACCGGTAGCAAGGGGTCTACGTATACCTGCACACCTGCGATCGAAAGAGGAGAACTGCCATCGTGTTCAAGTGTTCGTAGTCCATGGGAGATATTTTTCCGTAATTCAGAACCCTTCAGCTCCACTCGATACAACCGGTTGGCAAAAAAGGTGTTCTTCAAGAAATGGCGCAAAGTGACTGATCCCTTTTGCAGTCCAATTCCTAGTCTACCTGAATAGAGAAGGACTACCTCACTGTCCAAAGCCACCTTCGTCACATTGACCGCAAGATTGGATAGCGGTGAACCATTAAGCGGTATGGCGTTCGTAATGGCATCTTTGTTGGGAAGGTCGTCTTCAAGGGTGAAGATGATCTGACCCAGTTGCTCTTCGGTTTGCTCCATCGCGCTCTGAATTGCATTGATCGTTGTTGAGTCTTCGACCGCACCATCTGGGATAATCACGAAATCGCTCTCGACAATTACTGCGCTTGCCGCAGGGTGAAAGAGCAGGTCGAGGATGGCAAATCCTCTGCCATTGCTCCCCCCTTCAGCAATAGGAATTCCCGCAATCGAACCCTTAATGAAGTGATGCCAATGAGCACCGAATACCCCATCCAGACGTTGTTCAGCAGTACAAAGACGATGGATTTCCTCACCGATTAACGCTCCGTTCGCATCAGCTTTCAGTCCGAGATGTGCGAGGGCGATGATGGCATCAGGGTTATAGGTGATAGCTTCGTCAATTGCATCCGTGGCAGCCTGTACAGGATCGGTTAGTGGATGCATCAACATTGCATCAACAGTCTCAGGGGAAGGCATATCGTCTTGCGTTGTGACGCCGATGAAGGCGATTTTCCTTCCGCTGGTGTGCCTAAACAGCGCCCAAGGCATACAGAAAGAGTGTCCATTGACAATGTTTGCACATAGGAAGGTGAAGTTTCCGTCCTTTTGCCACTTTGATAGAAGCCTTGGACCATACTCATAGTCATGATTGCCCAAAGAGGAATAAAGTCCATTACATCGAGCAATAATATCGGAGACCGGAGTACCTTCAAGCAAGTCAGAGGTAGGATCGCCAAAATAGTTATCTCCACCGAAGAGCACAATCGACCCTGGGTTGCGCTGGATAAATCCATTGACTGCTGCGACCAATGCAGCGGCATGGTCAAAATTTGCATGAAAATCATTGATTGAGAGTATCTTTATACTCTCGATAAAAGGAAATGAATGGAGTAATTTGAAGCGATTTGGTCCTACATCGGTTATAGCACAAAGTGAGAACGAGTTAAACCGTATGGTGTGAGGGGCTATATCTGGCACTGCCGATGCCCTGTAGTCCCCATAAGCAAGGGTAATGTGGGGATTGAAGGGATAACGAGCGTGTTCATACGATTCTCCAATGGCGAGATCAATCTTATGCTTCAATCGAAAGAGCGTACCATCAGGATCTTCGATACCTACATAGGCAGCATCGTCGAAGGTCCCACTTCTGCCGGTCTTTACTGCAAACGCACCATGGCCAATAGTTGCAAGTCTCCCTATGATGTCGGAGGGCTCTGCTTCTCCTAGATAGCACAAAGTGATATGGAGGTCATGAACATTAACTGCATCAAAAGTATCAAAATGTTGCCTGGATGTGTCTGCGAGTACTTCAGCATGAGGGCTGGAAATGGTCAATGCAACAAAAAGTTTCATTGGACTCCTTCCCGTACAACCTTACGGTTTTGAATAAACGTACGTATTCGTTCTAAGGATGTGTTAAGAATATGCTGCTCACCAACTCCCATTGAGTAAAGCATTGCATCGGCATCGGTGAAGAGTCCTACCCGGTACATGGAGTGTGCATCGGAGTTCACGATAATTGGCACTTGATGCTTAAGGCAAAGTTCAACCACATGCTTACAATTTACTTCACTTCCTTTTCTGACAAAGAAGGAATTGTTGTTTACCTCGATGGCAACGCCATGGGCCGCACAAGCCTTGACCACTTCTTCATGATCAAAAGGATAGGCTGGGTTGCCACAGTGACCTAAACAATCGACAGACCCACCCTCAATTGTCTTGATCCAACCCTTAGTATGGTCAAGTGCAGTAGAAGGGGAAATTACTTCAATATGGTAGGAGCCGATGACGAAATCTAAAGGAGCGAGGACTCGTTTGGAAAGGTCCAGTGTTCCTCGATAGTCGACGATATTTGCCTCCGCTCCTCTGAGCAATAATACGCCATTAACTTCAATCGGCAAGTCTTTAATGCAGATGAAATGATGCTCGATGGCCCCATCGAACAGAGCAGGGCCGTGATTGGTGATTCCGAGAGCTAAAAGACCGGCTTGTTGAGCAGCGCTAACAAGTTCATGGACTGAGCTGTAGGCATGTTGACTGACTGATGTATGAGTATGAAGATCGCCGATGTACTGGTAGAAGGTCTTGGGATTGCTCATGTTGATACGATATCACGGTTTGATATTTAGTCAACAAAAATAAAGAAAAATCGTCAAAATTAAACTAAAATAATTTACTAAGTGTAATATGATTACATGAGACGAAGAATAAAAAATCATCAAAATAATTATAAATACTTAATAAGAAACTAAATATAACAGTTTATCTCTTTGATTATTTTAAACAAACAAGAGTTTTTAATTTGAGAGATTTTTAAGTGGGAAAGAATAATATTAAGAATATTTGGAAGTAGTAAAAAATTTACTTGCTATTTATCGCTCCTCGTGTATACACTATCGAAGATGGAGATATCGCTATCGCTTACGATAGTCAGACTTTGGTAAGCAGCCTTGAAAATTATTTATATGCAATGGTGTTGCCAAAGTATTGCAACTGTTGGAGGGTAAATTTGGTTACTTTACGTGATGTAGCTGCTCAGGCGGGAGTTTCAATATCCACAGTATCAAGATGTTTACGAAATGACCGGACATTGTCACTCTCATCAGAAACGAGAGATCGGGTTTTCGCCGTAGCACGTGCATTGAATTATAGGAATATGAATATCACAGCACCGCATCTCGATGCGATGGTAATTCATAAAGACTCCCACTTCTTGAATAATATTGACAAAACATACTATTACGACATTCGTTCTGGTATAGAACACAGGATGAGTATTGATGGAGATACATGCCGTTTCGTCAGATTAAGTCAATTGGAGAATGAGAAACGTCCTTTTAACAGTGCAATTATCGTTGGGAACTATTCTCCGTCGCAGATGGAGTGGATGATGGGATTACTCGGAGAAGTCCCCATAGTCTTCGTAGGAAAGGTAAACTTCATGCCGGAAGGGTATGATAGTATTTCTTATGATGCTCATGGTTGTGTGATGTTGGCGATGGAGCGTCTACGCAGTGCTGGTATTCGTACTGTGTTGTTTATAGATGGTAAGGATGTTTGTGAGATTCCACCTTTTTACCATAAGCGTTGTGCAATCGAGTATTTTATTGCACAGAATCCTGATATGCAGTTGATTGGGGTTCTGGAGTGTGAGCAATTTAGCTCTGAATTCGGATATTCAACTATGAGGGAATATTTGGAGCAGGGAAGAGCGGTTCCTGAGGGCATTTTCGTTGCTCACGATCCGTTGGCAATCGGAGTGATTAAAGCGCTACAAGAGAAGGATGTGCCAATTGGGTCAGAGGTGAGTGTCATCTCAATCAATGGCAGTGATTCAGGAGAGTGGACCAATCCCCGTCTTACCAGCATAAACATCCATGCAAGGCAGATGGGTGAAGAAGCGGTGCGAATGCTACGTCAACGATTGGAAGAACCCTCTTCCCTTACGCGCTTCACTGTGTTCAAGCCTGACCTCATTGAACGTGATAGTGTAAGAAAAGTGAGTCCTGTATAACTTTTTCAAACCAGATGTAAGGACAGGCTTTTTCATGCTAGAGCGGTGGGGAGGCCTGGCTTTTTTTGTGCTCATTTTTCAGATTGTCTGGGTAGCGAGAGATAGATACGAAGAGAATCACCTCATTGAAGACTAAATTTGCTGATGCTGGGTGTGATTAAAGAATCCAATCTTGATGGGAAATAATCAAATTTAGTCAAATTGTATGAAATTAATTTAGGCAAACTGTGCTATCAGGATTTAGTAAAATATTTCTTGACTTCTGATCATTCCTTTGCTATTCTGCTCTGGTTTGAAAAAAATTGTTATCAATAAAATCGGTTTTAAATCTACGAATTTTAAATTGGTTCCTTATAAGAGCCGTGTCCATCGATGTGTAAAGGAACCGTCAACACCTAATACACATATTCCACGAACAAATCATCTGTGTGTCCTCGGTAGCAGCTATTACTGTGATGGTATGTCACGGTTGCATCTTTTCAAATAATGGAGGTTTTTATGAAGAAAGGAACTGTTCTCTTTAGGACCATGTTGGGTCTCTCTTTGGCAGGAATCGTGCTATTAGCGTCGTGTTCACAGAGTCTTGTATTGCCAGCGTATTCATTCACCACCCCTGAACAGTACAGGACAATGAAGCCGGTCGCTGGTCTCACCATCGAAGGGGCTGGCAGCGATGGAGCTTTTGTCGATGACAGGACGGTAACACTTTCTGCCTTTCAGATTGCTTCGTATCAAACGACCTACGAGCTTTGGTACGAGGTTAAGGCATGGGGCGAACAACACGGGTTTGTCTTTTCCAACGACGGGAGGGTTGGTAAAGAGGGAACCGAAGGATTAACTCCTGGAGATGACAAACTACAACCAGTCACGTTTATCACTTGGAGAGACCTTATAGTGTGGTGTAATGCCTACAGTGCAATGAGCAATCTCACACCTGCTTACTATAAGGACGCAGCATACACCAAGCAGGTTACGTGGCTGTCAAATGACAATGTATTTATGAAGCTAGATGCTGATGGATACAGAATGCCGACAGTAGCAGAGTGGGAATGTGCTGCACGAGGAGGAGATCCAACAAATGCAACTTGGGGATATCTCTATTCGGGCGGCGATACATTGGACGATGTGGCTTGGTCTACAACAAATTCTGATAACACCACCCATGAAGTTGGATTGAAAGAAGCAAACACAGCAGGACTATATGATATGTCAGGCAACGTGTGGGAATACTGTTTTGATTGGTACTCTGCGACAGAGGATACCGGCTCTTTCTTCAATCCTATCGGCATATCCTCAAGCTCTGGTGGATTGAAAACCCTTTGCGGTGGACAATTCAACAATAAGGAAAAAGAATGTCGAACCACCGGCAGGAAGAGTTTCTCATCGGGTAATGGTGCGTATGGGCATGGGTTTAGAGTTGTAACAAGCATACTATAATTAGTAAGAAATCATGCAGGCAAGAAAAGATTTGGCAATATCGAGGTTGGGCCATGAATCCCTCTTGCCTGCATATCTCGCCATAGTCCAGAAAATGCAGAGTGCGTATGAGTGGATGGTTGTTCCGGAAAAAATCAAATACAGTTCAGGAGTGATTAGTCATGAATAAAAGTGAGTATTGACATTTGTTGTATTCGACAGCCACTTTAATGGAGTTTAAAGCATTTGAAACTCTTGAAGACAGAGTTCTCCCGCGCTACGTGCTGCATTTGAGTGCTCATTGACCCCACAGTGATACAGCGCATTTGTGTGGACAGGCAATCGCCCTGCCTGGGTGAATCGATGAAAAAGAGGCTGGATTGCTCCAGCCCCTTTGGTCAAATGTCCGGTCAATGCTCGTAGCGGATCTTCTGCCACCGGGTGTTGTAGAGCTCCAGTTCGGCTCCCAGGTCGCTGATGTTGTCACTGTGGGCAAGGTCCTCGCTGGTGAAGAAGAAGCTGTCGTTCTCCATGTACGGCTTGGCTCCGGTGTTGGTGGTCGGAGGGAAGCTGAATTCATCGAGGAAGATCGCGTAGTTCTCCGGCTCGTGGATGAAGTTGATGAACTGGTGCGCCGCCTCGATATTCTTCGCCCCCTTGGGGATGACCATGTTGTCGATGTACATCATGCCACCCTCCTCGGGGATGAAGAAGTCGATGGTGGGCCAGCTCTCCTCGGGTAGCTCGGCATAGACGTTCTCAGGATAGGCTTGCACGACGAAGAACTCGTTGCGGCTGAACGCCTTTCCAAAGGACTCCGAGTCGAACTTGACGATGTTGGGCTTCCACTTGGTGATGATCAAATCGGTGGCCTCGTCAAGCTCGGCGGGGTCCTTGGTGTTGCCGCTGTAGCCGAGCTGCTTGAGCGCCGCCCCCATGACCTCGCGCATGTCGTCGAGCAGGCTCATGCGCCCCGCCATCCGCTCGTCGGCGAAGATGTTCCACGACCGCTCGTAGTCAGCTGGAACCCGGGCAGTGTTGACCGCGATACCGCTCGAGCCCATGAAGTAAGGCACCGAGTAGATGAAGGTGGGGTCGTAGTCCGCCTTCTCTGCCACCATCGGATCGATGTACTTGAGGTTGGGGATCTTGCTGTGGTCGATCTTCTCCAAGAGGTCCTTGGTGATCATGATCGAGGTATAGTCGCTTGAAGGGAAGATGATGTCGTAGCCGTGGTTGCCCCCAGCCATGATCTTTGCGAACATCTCCTCATTTGAAGCGAAGTTGTCGATGACGATCTCGATGCCGGTCTCCTCCTTGAACTTTGCGACGATCTCATCCGGCGTATAGTAAGTCCAGTTGTACAAGTGTAGCTTGCCATCTGAACGTTTTGACTTCGAACATCCCGATGCAAAGAAGATCAGGACGAGTACCAACAGGACACCCAATACCAGGGAACCATGCTTTTTCATACAGCACCTCCAATATCAGCTGCTAGCGGCTACTACCTTCAAGAATCGTCTGAAGGAGAATGCAATTACCATCGTACCGAGAATCATTACAAAAGAGAGGGCGTTGATCACCGGGCTGACGCCATAGCGGATCATCGAGTAGACGTAGAGCGGCAGGGTGCCGCTCCCGGGGCCGGAGACGAAGAACGTGATGACAAAGTCCTCCAGGCTCATGGTGATGCACATCAGAAAGCCTGAGAGCACCGCCGGCACGATCGAGGGGATGATGACCCGCATCAGCGTCTGCCGCTCGTTGGCTCCCAGGTCCCGGGCCGCTTCGACGGTAGAGTAGTCGAACTCATCGAGGCGTGCGGTGACCAGCATGAAGACAAAGGGGAGGTTGAAGGTCGTGTGGGCGACGAAGATGGTGAACATCCCCAGCCTGATCTTCACCGCACTGAAGAAGATCAACATCGAGATACCGATGATGACCTCGGGCAGGACCATCGGCAGGTAGCTGACGGTGGTGATGTAGCTCTTGCCGGTGAAGCGGTACCACTTGATGCCGATCGCCGCCAGCGAGCCCAGCGCAACGGCGGTGGCTGAACTGGAGAGGGCGATGATCAAGCTGTTCTTGAAGGCGGCCCAGAGCGAGGGGCTCTCGTAGATCAGTTTCTTGTACCAGATCAGGCTCGCCCCCTCCCACTGCATCCCCTTGGCGCTGTTGAGTGAGAAGAAGGTGACGACGAAGAGGGGGATGAAGAGGAAGATGACGGTGAAGAGCAACACCGTCGCGCTGAAGGAGAAGCTCCTCTTTCTCGGACGTACGGAGGTAGTACTCATCGCGGCCCCCTTGAGGCGCGGTGGTGGGCGCGTACATTGCTCTCCAGCGCCTGTGGTGTGCGCTTGGGCCCGTCCTTCTTCTGCTGCTCCTCGCGCTTGCCGGTGTAGAGCATCCAGAAGACTCCGATCAAGCTGGCGATGGTGAGAATCATCGAGAATGCGCTGGCCAACGGCCAGTTGCGGGTCTTGGAGACCTGGTCGACGATGATGTTGCCGATCATCGTCGAATCCTTGCCACCGACGAGCAACGGCACGGTGTAGGCGCCGAAGATCGGGATGAAGGTGAAGATGAAGGCGGTGGACATGCCGCTCTTGATGTTGGGCATCATCACCTTGCGCAGCGAGGTGAGCTTTGTCGCCCCCAAGTCGCGTGCGGCGTCGAGGAGGGAGAAGTCGAACTTGTCGATGGTGGTGAAGAGCGGGAGGATGGCGAAGGGCAGGTACATGTAGATCAGTACCAGCACCACCGCCCCGTTGTTGTAGATCAACTTCAACCCCTCAT
>Ga0265293_10008863_pt1 | contig 14689 bp, 11 predicted proteins | sample Munlanlewell138R_FD_192505 | JGI IMG/M metagenome (GOLD analysis project Ga0265293, IMG submission 192505) | Leachate microbial communities from a municipal landfill in Southern Ontario, Canada - Leachate well 138R | ecosystem: Engineered > Solid waste > Landfill > Unclassified | place: Canada...
TAAATTCCTTGAATTCGCTGCCTTTAACCTCTTGGAGGTTTTTTTCCAGCCTTTCTCTTATTTGCTCAGGGTCTTCTTCAAGCCTACTCATTACTTCTCCAAATTTCTCCAAATGCTCCTCCCTGGCTTCCTTTATCTTTTCGAAAACTTCTTCCGGGACCTGCTCTTCGAGATTTTGGAGAATTCGCTGATGCAGAGTTTGCTGCTGGATAAATTTATCCAGGAACGTTCCCACCTGCTCGTTTTCCTCGGCCCTTTCCCTGATTTTATCAGCCGCTTCCTTGGCTGTTTGGATTTCTTCTTGATAATTCTGGATGCCTCTTTGCACGGCTTCGCTTTCTTTTCCGAGTTCTACCATTTTTTGGACTTCAATCAATTTTTCGTTGGCAAATCTTTCCCTTAGCTCTGCTTTCTTTACGGGATTAAAAGTAAAGGCTGACTGGATGGTTCTGCCCCAGTTTTTTAAGAAATAAAAGGGACTGTCGGGAAGCAGTGTGGGCTCTTCTACACCCAGATCTTCCGCAAGAACCTCTTCGTCGAGAGTAACCTCCTCGGTATCTGCAACGTTTGATTCTTCTTGGGCCGAAATTGCCAGTCCGGAAAATAAAAATGTAACAGAAAGAATTATAATCGCCAAATTTTTCATGCGGTTGTTTATTTTAATGCTTATTATTTATCGACCTTTAATTAGTGTATTTTTTCTTTTTTCTCTTTTAAGAACGACCTCCATTGCTCCAGGAATTCTACAAACATTTGAAAGGGCATATCCAAAAGCGAGTTGAATAAAACGGCCATAGCGTTGTATTTAGCCCATTGTCCGGAAAGCCATTTGCCAACCTGTATAACAGGCAACGAGAAGAGGTCGAAAAGGGTTCTTAGGAAAGTATCCTTTTCTTTTTCTACAACCAATTCTTTGGCTCTTTTTCTTATCTTAACTCCGGCAAAAGAAATCAGCGAGACGAACATAATGAAGATGGCTATTGAGACTATGCTGAAGTTAAGCTTGCTTAGGGCCCAAAATATGAATCCGAAGGTAGCGGCAAAACTGAGGAAATAAAGGAAGCCGAATGTGAGGCCGTAGGCAGCGCCCCTTTCTTTGGCCGGCCGTATTTCATAGACGCCGTTTTTCTCTCTTCCATAAGTTATTTTAATAACCTCCATTACCACGAGCTCTTCATTTTTCTTTGATGGGGGATGGATGCTTAAAACCAAAAAGAACATCAGCATCGGAGGAATGAGGATATTCAGGCCGATGGTGAAATAGCTGAATTGATCGGTTAGATATCTATCAAAAGGAACTTCTACGGCAAGCGCCACCAGCATTTTCGTTAAAAATATGGATAAAGTGCTGTAGACGGCCGCCCTTTTTATTCTGGTTTTAACCTTATTGAGCCTGCGTCTGTAGGCCTCCCTTATCTTGTTTTCCAAAACATCGGGATTTTCAAGGTATTCGGGAGCTTTTTCGGGATTTTCTCCGATAATATCTCCCAATATCAGATACGGGGTATCCTTCCTTTCGCAGATTTCATAGAATTTATCTCCTAGGGGATGGTTGAGGCTCTTTTCTATCCTGTCCCAGAGAGAGTAAATGCTGCCGGCCACTTTTTTAATTTCTTCCTCGGGCAGTCTGGTCCACTGGGGATGCCATTTTTTAAGGAGGTTGTAGCTTATCAAGGGAATGTCCAGCTTGAAAAGGGCCCTTTGTACTGCAATATATATTTGTGTGTTTTTTTCTTCCTCGGAAATAACTTTTCCGTTTTCTTTCAGCTGGATTTTATCCTTCATTTGTTCCAGCATAAATTCCATCAGGGCTCCTTCCTTAATCGGGGGAGCGAGTATTTCTTCCATTTCGCAGGCGGCGATAGCCAGAATCCAGTCGTAAAGGCGCATTTTCATTCTTTCTTTTTGCGGAGGTTCGGGAGCGTTTTCAGTGATAAAGACATATTTATCTATCATTTTCTGGACATCGGAGATTTTCTCTTCCGGAATAGAGTCATTGGGGAAGTGGCCTCCGCGAATAAGCTCTTGGATCAGCGGCTCGGCAATATCTTGGCCGTTTTTTTTCATAAAGAACCTTCTTTTCAGGACTCTCTCTATGGCCGTTCTTCTTAAAAGATGTTCTTCTCTCCAGTCGATTACCTCCCTGGCTTTTTCGTAAAAAGAAGCCACCCGGCTGGCGACTTCGTCAACAGAAATAGTGGCGCTCTCCGTTTTGAATCGGGAGGATTGGTGCCAATATTGGTATTTGTCTAAAAGCTTCTTGGTTGATTCGAGCAGTTCGGGCATAATTTTATGCTTTATTTTCAACTTCAAGCGAAGCGTCTTTCAGGAATTTTTCCAGCTTTGCCGCCCCCGTGTTTCCTTTTCCTCTTTTTCTTACCCCGACAGTTTCGTTTTTTATTTCCTCGTCTCCGACAATCAGGATGTATGGTATTTTTTGAATTTCTCCCTCTCTGATTTTTCTTCCCATGGTTTCGTTTTCTTCTTTGACTTTTACCCGAAAACCGGCTGATTCAATTTTTTCGGCAATTTGCCGGGCGTATTTTCGATGTCCTTCTCCTATCGGAACAACCCAAATTTGTTCCGGGGACAGCCACAAGGGCAGGGCTCCCGCGTAGTGTTCCAGCAGTACGCCGATAAACCTTTCGAGGGAGCCTACCAAGGCTCGGTGGATCATAATCGGCTGCTGTTTTTTTCCTTTCTGGTCAATATAGGTTACCTGCATTCTTTCCGGGACGTTGAAATCTACTTGCAGGGTGGTGCACTGCCAGGCTCGTCCTAAAGAGTCTTTTATCTTAATGTCTATTTTGGGGCCGTAAAAAACTCCTTCGCCCGGGTCTACTTGGTATTTTAGACCTACTTTCTCCAGGGCGTATTTAAGAGAGCTGGTGGCCTTTTTCCAGTTTCCTGGGGTTCCTACATATTTTTCCGGTCTGGTTGAGAGATAAACATCGTAGTCTTTAAAACCGAATTCTTTGAGTATTCCCAGCCCCAGCTTGAGGATTGAAACAAGCTCTTCTGACAGCTGGTCCGGAGTGCAGAAAATATGGGCGTCGTCCTGAGTGAAACCCCTGACTCTGGTTAACCCGTGCAGAACTCCGGATTTTTCAAATCTGTAAACGGTTCCCAGTTCGAAATATCGCAATGGAAGGTCGTTATATGACCTGAGCTGGGTTTGGTAGATTAGAATATGTCCCGGACAGTTCATTGGCTTTACCAGATAATCTTCGCCTTCCAGCTTCATGGGAGGAAAAAGGTTTTCCCGATAGAAGTTCCAATGCCCGGTGGTTTTCCAAAGAGACAGATGGGCTACGTGGGGCGTGGCCACTATTTGGTATCCGTTTTTTAATTGCTCTTCCACTAAATAGCTTTCGATGGTTTTTCTCAGTATCGCTCCTTTGGGGTGCCAAAGGGGAAGGCCGGCTCCGAATTTTTCGTCTATATGGAAAATATCCAGCTTTTGGCCAAGCAGCCTGTGATCTCTTTTTTCCGCTTCCGCCTGCAGCCGCAGATATTCATCAAGATCTTTTTTATTAGAGAAGGCGACTCCGTATATTCTTTGGAGCATTTTATTCTCTTCGCTTCCTTTCCAATAAGCTCCCGCTACCTTGGTGAGCTTAAAGGCATCGGGATTGAGCTCTTCTGTTGATTTTGCGTGGGGTCCGGCGCAAAGGTCGGTAAAATTGCCGCTTTCATATACGGTTACCTTGTCGCCCTTTATTTCTTTTATCAACTCAAGCTTGTAGGGCTGGCTCTTAAATATTTTTCTAGCTTCTCTTTTGGTTACGAATTTCTTCTTGAATTTTACCCCCTGCCTTATAATCTCCCTCATTTTCTTTTCTATTTTCGGCAAATCCTGGGGGGAAAGGGGATTATTCAGGTCGAAATCGTAGTAGAAGCCGTTTTCTATGGCCGGTCCTATTCCAAATTTAGCTCCGGGATAGAGCTCCTGGACCGCGTGGGCGAGAATATGCGAGAACGAATGGCGAACAGTTTCGATTTTCATATATATTATTGCTTTCGCTTAAGCGCGGAATTGTCGTTTAAGCTGTTATAATTAGAGATATTTTGCCTTTCCTCCTCATTGTCAATTATAGCAGAAAATAGCTTAAAGCCAAGTAAAAAGCCGGGAAGTTCCTCCCGGCCTTTCGACTGTATTTCCGATTAAGCATCGATGATTTCTTCAACCGTATTGCAGATTATTTTGGGAACATTATCCCTGTTATCCACCTTTCCTTTGATAAAAACGATTTTATTTTCCTGGAACAAGGTCGGGTAGTTTTCCATTGTTGAGGGAAATACCACCACTTCTATTCTATTAGTATCGTCTTCCAAATTAACGAAAAGCATCGGCCGCCCGGTCTTGGTTATGATTTTCTTTACGCTTGAAATAACCCCCCCGACTTTAACCAGCTTGCCAATCAGGTCCTGGGAAACCTGTGCTATGGGGAGGCACTTTCTTTCCATAATCTTTTTGTATTTTTCTACCGGATGCCCCGACACGTAAAGGCCCAGTAGTTCTTTTTCCCACGTAAGCCTCTCTGTTTCCTGGGAGGCGGGAACGTCGGTCATGGCAAAATTGTTCGTAAGCTTCATGCCGTCGAAAAGTCCCTTTTGGCCGTTGGATTTATTCTTTTGGGTTTCCCGAGCATGATTCAAAAGTTTTTCAAGGTTGGAGAGAAGCTGGTTCCTTTCTCCTAATTTATCAAAAGCGCCGGCTTTGATGAGGCTCTCCAGGGATTTTTTATTCAAATCCTTGGAATTAACTCTGGAAACGAAATCGTCTATTGAGGCGTAATGGCCCCTTTCTTTTCTTTCTTGGAGGATTGCCTCCACTACGTTGTGTCCGACGTTTTTAATAGCCAGCAGTCCGAAGCGGATTTGGTTCTTTTGGGGCACAACGCTGAAGTTCATGAAACTTTCATTGACGTCGGGGGGGAGAACTTTGATTTTCATTTTTTCGCACTCTTCTATAAGTACGGATATTCTTTCTAGGTCCGCTCTTTCTGATGTCAGCACGGCAGACATGAATTCCACGGGGTAGTGGGTTTTAAGATAGGCGGTTTGGTAGGCGACAGTGGCATAGGAAGCCGAGTGCGAACGGTTGAACCCGTATCTGGCAAATGGCATAACCCATTCCCAGAGCTGTTTGGCAGTGGCTTCCTTGACGCCGTTTTTAATCATTCCGTCAATGAATTTTTCTTTTTGGGCCGCCAAAAGGGATTCGATTTTTTTACCCACGGCCTTTCTGAGAACGTCGGCTTCTCCCATAGTGAATCCTGCCAGCTGTCTGGCTATCTGCATGAGCTGCTCTTGATAAATGCATATTCCCTGGGTGTTTTTGAGTATCGGTTCCAATTTGGGATGGATGTATTCTATTTTCTTTTTTCCGAGTTTTCTTGATATGTAGTCGGGGATAAATTCCATGGGGCCCGGCCTGTAGAGGGCGACCATGGCGATTATGTCTTCGAACTCTGTGGGCTTTAACTGTTTCAGATATCTTCTCATTCCTCCCGATTCCAGTTGAAATACTCCGACGGTGTCGGCTTTCCTTAAGGTTTCGTAAGTGGCTTCGTCGTCTAGGGGGAGCTTTTGAATATCTATCGACTGGCCGTGGACTTTGTAAATCCTGGCCAGAGTATCTTCGATAATGGTTAGGTTTTTCAATCCTAAAAAGTCCATTTTCAAAAGCCCCAGATCTTCAATAGCGTGCATTTCATATTGAGTAACTATAGTGCCTTCGTTCTGGGTCGGATGCTGGAGGGGAACGACGGTTTCAAGAGGTTCTTTGGATATCACCACTCCGCAAGCGTGAGTGGAGGCGTGGCGTACGACCCCCTCAAGTTTTTTAGCCAGGTCTATGAGCCTTCTCGCTTTGTCGTCATAGTCGTAAGCCTGCTTGAATTCGTCTATTTTTTCCAAGGTTTGCTTTAATGAAAATCCGAAGGGAACCATTTTAGCCAGCTTATCGCAATATCCGTAAGGGTATCCCAAGGCCCTTCCGACGTCGCGGATTACGGCTCTGGCAGCCATCGTTCCGAAGGTTATTATCTGGGCCACCTTGTCGCGGCCGTATTTTTGGGCTACGTATTCTATGACTTCATCTCTTCTTCTGTCGGCAAAATCCAAGTCGATATCGGGCATGGATATCCTTTCCGGGTTGATAAACCTTTCAAAGAGAAGGTCGTAAGCTAAAGGATCAACGTTTGTAATGTTTAAAACGTAAGAAACCAAAGAGCCGGCTGCAGAGCCTCTGCCAGGTCCTACCACTATCCTGTTTTCTTTCGCCCAGTTTACAAAATCCTGGACGATCAAGAAGTATCCGGCAAACCCCGTTTCAGCTATTACTGAAAGTTCGTAGTCGAGCCTTTCCTTAACCGCTTTTGAGGGCTTAGGATACCGGGTTTCCAGTCTTTGGTAGCAGAGTTCTTTCAGGTATTGGTCGGGAGCTTTTCCCGGGGGAACCTCATAATACGGCAGTTTGATTTTTCCCAGTTCGAATTCGAGGTTGCAAGCATCGGCTATTTTTTGGGTGTTTTCCAGGGCTTCCGGCGTTTCCTTGAACTCCTCGGCCATTTGTTCAGGGCTTTTCAAAGAGAAATCATCTTCTTTCATGGTAAGTCGTTCCGGGTCGTTGGCGTCGGCTCCGGTATTGATGAGCATTAATATATCTTGGGCTTCGGCGTCATCTTTCCTAAGATAATGGCAGTCGTTGGTGGCCACCAGGGGAATATCCAGCTTTTTCGACATGGCGATAAGTTTTTCATTGACTTTCGCTTGTTCTTCAACATGGGGGTGGTCTTGAAGCTCCAGGTAAAAGTTTCCTTCTCCGAAAAGCTTTTTGTATTTCAAGGCCAGCTCTTCCGCCTCTTTTATTTTATTGGCCAGAATCAGGCGGGGTATTTTTCCCTGCACGCAGGCTGTCATGGCTATCAGGCCCTCCGCGTTCTGCGAAAGAAGCTCTTCGTCGATTCTCGGCTTGTAGTAAAAGCCCTCAAGGTGGGCCCTGGTAATTATTTTGACCAGATTTTTGTAGCCCGTTTCATTTTTTGCCAAGAGCACCAGATGATATCTTTTATCGTCTATCCCCGGCCTTTTTTGATCCATTTTCTCGTTGGCGACATAAACTTCGCAGCCGATTATCGGCTTTATTCCTTTTTCTTTGGCCTTTTTAAAAAATTCTACTGCTCCGTAAAGCACGCCATGGTCGGTTAGGGCGATTGAATCCATGCCGAGTTCTTTTGCGTAATCTAAAAGCTCGTCGATCTTTGACAGGCCGTCGAGCAGGGAATAGTGGGAGTGGACGTGCAGGTGAGTAAACTTCATAGATTAAGGTATTCTACAAAATTAGTTGGCAAATGAAAAGAGCTGGGATAAAATCAATTAATGGCGGTAAGCATTAATTTCGAAAGAAGGCTGTGGAATAAGGGATTTGAGGGGGTGGTCGGATTGGACGAAGCCGGCAGGGGACCTTTGGCGGGTCCGGTGGTTGCTTGTGCTGTAAGACTTTCTCCGGAGTTTAATTGGCCGATGTCTAAGCCGATTTTTAATTTGATGAAAGACTCAAAAAAGCTTTCTGCAAGGCAGAGAGAGGAGTTTTATAAAATTCTAACCCGATATTCCGGCATTGAATGGGGGACAGGCAGGGCTTCCGAAAAGGTTATCGACAGGATAAACATTTTGGGTGCGGCTAAGCTGGCCATGGAGAGGGCGGTTGATAATCTGAAATCCAAGTCCCGAAATTCCAAAATTGATTTTTTGGTTTTAGACGGCAATTTTAAAATTGCCTCTGATGTTTTGCAGCAATCGGTTGTGGGAGCGGACGGGAAGGTATTTTCTTGCATGGCCGCCGGAATAATCGCCAAGGTGAGCCGGGACAGGATAATGCTTAAGCTTCATCAAAAATATCCCTGCTACGGTTTCGACAGGCATAAGGGCTACGGGACTTTGCATCACTACAGGATGATTAAAAAACACGGCTTTTGCGATATTCACAGGAGAAGTTTTAACTTGACAAATAAAGGATGGTGCGTATAATAATACAGTAATTTGATAGGTATGAAAGGAGGCTGGAATGTTCTTTGCAATTTTTATTATTCTGATTCTGGTAGCTTTAGTTGTCCACGAATTATCGCATGGAATGGCGATGAGAAGGTATGGAGTAGAAGTGCCTGAGGCGGGTCTGGGATTGCCGATACCGCGCTTGCCTTCTCTGGCAGTCAAATTTTCTTCGGGTTTTACCTTTAGAATCCACCCATTTTTGTTGGGGGCCTATGTCCGCCCTAAAAGTTCCGAAGATATAGAAAAGCTTTCCTATCAAGAAAAGGCCCATATTTACGGAGCCGGGGTTATTGCCAATTTTATTATGGGCATTCTGATAATCATACCCTGGACGATAGTGAAGCTATTCAAGTATCCCGAAGAGATGGCCGCTAATCTTATCGTTTTGATTCTGCTTATCGCCGCGGTTTTTGTCCTCTGGAGGTTCAGCAGGAAAATCAGCGCCTATATTCTGCCTTTTTTGGGACTGGCAATGATGGTATATCTTGTTTGGTCCCTGGCGGCAGTCGGCGCCGAAGAAACTGTTGTTGGTCCTGTAGGACTCTTCGCCATGGGGATGGGATTCGTGAGCTTTTACCAGGCAACCATATGGGGAGCTTACGTATCAATCGGCTTTGCCATGATGAATCTATTGCCATTTTTACCGCTAGACGGCGGAAGAATTATGACGGAATTTCTCCAGCATAAATTCAAAGCCGGAAATAGCGTTGAAATGGGTATTAAGGTGGCAAGCGCCGCGTTTTTCCTGGCGATCATCATTCTCGTATTTTTTACAGATTTTTCCAGAATAGCCTAAAAAAGAAAATCCCTCGTTTGTTAAGAAACGGGGGATTTTTATTGCTCTTGACAAATTATAGATTTAGTGTATTATTATAGTATAAGGCACATTAATAATAAGGAGGTAGGAATAATGAAGACGTACATTATCTTCCGGATTGGCCATATACTGGCCGCCCTGATAGCTTGCAGCCTTGCCTTCTCGCTCGCCGCTGCAATGTACCATCCCTACTAAAGCAAAAGCCACTGTTCAAAATCAAGACGGTGGCTTTTTATTTTTCTTGACGCTTTCCAGAGAGAACATTAAAATGAATTAACATGCCTATCAAAAAAAAGGATTTAATAAAAATTACCGTAGATTCTAATCTCTATCCCTTAGAGGCGATATACGGGGCGTCTTATGCTTTTTTGGACAAAGCCTACATTCGTTTGTCCGGAGATCCCAAGGGAAAGATTATTGTTCAAATCAAGGGCAAGGGAGGGGATAATCCGAAAAAATTGGAAAACCTGGCGGATGATTTTACAAACGAATTGATTAATTACGGCCTGCGCTTCCAGATTTCAAAAAATAATAAAAAAATCAGAGAGTATATAGTCGGCACGGCTTTGCTTTCCGCTCTCGGAGAAATGTCGGAATCGGAGGGTGAGGCGAAAGAGGATTGGCAGAAAGATGCCTTGGGCATAGCTGTTCCGTGGGAGGATAAGTACGGGGGAAAGTAGGATGACGATTATTTTTGATAAAAAATTATACAAATTAAGCGCCGTGAAAAGGGCGGCCGATGCTTTTTGCGAATTAGCCGAATTTAAGATTGAAGATAAGGGAAAGGCGTATGTGGTAACAGCAAAGAAGTTAGACGAAGAAGCCGGCTTACTCCTTGATGATGAATTTGCAAACTATGTCTTGGCCGAAATGAGAAATGAATAAAAAAATAAAACTCAATACCAAAAAGGTGGCTTTTTGCCGGTTTAAAAAGCTCGGCAAAAATTATTTAATTACCAATGATATAGGAAATCATTTTCTGCTTTCTCCGGAACTATTCAAGCAATATATGGGGGGCACTCTTGATAGAGGCAGCGAAACCTACAGGGAATTAGAGAAAAGAGAGTTTATTGGCGATTCTTTGGATAGAAGGAAGATAGTCGATGAGTACAGGAAACGGAACGGATTTGTTTTTTTGGGCCCCTCTCTCCATATTGTCGTTACTACACTCAGGTGCAATTATAACTGCGTTTACTGCCAAGCCAGCTCTAGGAATCTCAAGGAAAAAGGATACGACATGGATATAGAAACCGCCAAAAAGACGGTGGATACGATCTTTTGCAGTCCCAGCAAGGTTATCACAATTGAATTCCAGGGCGGGGAGCCCCTCGTTAATTGGCCGGTGGTAAAATTCATAGTTGAGTATGCCAGAAAAAAGAACGAGAAAGCCGGCAAGAATTTATTTATAACCCTGGTGACCAATCTTAGCCTGTTAACGGAAGAGAAATACAAATTTCTTACAAAAAACAGGGTCATTTTTTGCACCTCCCTTGACGGTCCAAAAGAGCTCCATAATAAAAATAGGCCGTGGCCGGGTAAAGATAGCTACCAAGCGACGTCCGGATGGATTAAAAAAATACAGGATCGCCAGAAAAAAGATACTGACTTATATCATATTTCAGCATTACTGACCGTATCCAGATTTTCCCTGGGACATTCCAAGGAAATAATAGATACCTACCGCCGGTTTGGATTTTCAGGGATTCACCTCAGGCCATTAAGCTTTTTGGGTTTATCTGGTAAAATGAGAAATGGGATAGGCTATTCCGCCGAAGAGTTCCTTGCATATTGGCGAGAAACAATGGATTACATTATTTCTTTGAACTTGAAGGGGGAGTACTTTGCAGAACGGGGGTCAAAGATAATGCTTCAAAAGATTTTGACCGACAGAGATCCTGGGTTTCTCGACTTAAGGTCTCCCTGCGGAGCGGGAATAGGACAGCTGTTGTATAATTACGACGGGAAGGTTTATACCTGCGACGAGGGTAGGATGCTGGGAAGCAATACTTTTCTGATAGGCAACGTAAAAGAAAACAGCTACAAAGAGATTATTTCGCACGATACCGTGAAATCCTTGTGCGTCGCCTCCCTGTTGGAAAGCCTTCCTTGCGATAATTGTGCTTACAAGCCGTATTGCGGGGTTTGTCCCGTCTTAAATTACGCTCTCTACGGAGATATTTTCACTTTCATGCCCGGCAACGAAAAATGCCAATTGCATAGGGGAATGCTGGATTATTTATTCGAAAAATTGCAAAATAAAGAAATAGAGGAAGTTTTCAAAAGCTGGGTTGAACCCCAAATTGATTAATTACCATGAAAAAATTTCCTTCCATAAAAAAGAATATTAAATCCTTTTTAACCAGCGAGGAGGGGAAAATAACCAAGAAAAATGCCGCTGAGTTGGGCGTGGGTTTGGCGGTTTTAGGGGTGATGCTCGGCAACAGTGCTTCAGCTCATGATAGTTGCTGGAAGGGGGACCATTCATCCCACGCTTCCCACGGCTCCCACTCGTCCCATTCATCTCACGGCTCCCACGGCTCTCACAGCTCTCATGCTTCCCATTCATCTCACGGCTCCCACGGCTCTCACAGCTCTCATGCTTCCCACTCGTCCCATTCATCTCACGGCTCCCACGGCTCTCACTCGTCCCATTCTTCCCACGGCTCGCACGGATCACATTCCTCCCATTCTTCCCACGGCTCGCACGGATCACATTCCTCCCATTCTTCCCACAGTTCCCACGGCTCCCACGGATCCCACTCCTCCCATTCTTCCCACGGATCCCATGCTTCTCACGGCTCGCATGGATCACATTCGAGCTGCTGCCCGTTTATAATTCTCTGGAACGGCAAAGAGTATGTTATGGAGAACAATATTCTCCCGGAGTCGGAAAACCGGGCGAGAAAGAATCTTTTCGTCGATGATTTTTATAAACTGGAATCAAACCCACAGCCGCAAGGAGGAAAATATAAGCTGCGAATTTTAGAGTTTGAGCAGGAACATTCGTATTTTTCAAACTTCGAATTGGTTCGGGCTATTCATCCTAAAAATCTGACTTCCGCCGTTTTAGACGGCAAGATGGTTTTTTACAAAGAGCCCAAGCTTCCTTCTAAAATAATAAATAACCAAGGAAAAAATATCTTGAAGGCTATTAGCCGAGGAGATGCCTTTAAGGGATCGGCGGAAGATTTTTTGAGTGTTAAATTTGAAAACCTTACCGGCAAAGAGAACGCCTTAATCTGGCAAGCCTCTTTAAGGGCCGGTTATCCCCGAGTAGAGAGTATTCAAAAGGCTCTTAAAAGGCTAAAGACTGAAAAACAGATAGGTAATTTTCTCAACAAAATGTCTTCAATGCCCTGGAAGGTTGCCGGAACCTGTTTTGTCGCGGCCGTGGGGTTCTGCCACAGCAGCTGCAAGGTGAGCATAATTTTTTATCTCCATTCATCATCTGGCAAGAAGGGGAAAAAGATCGGCATGACCCATCCTCGAGAAATGCCCAGTACCGGATTGATGAAAATCTCTCCAAAGAGCAAAACTTTGGATATAGGCCTAGAGTGGACCAATACCCATAAATTAAGCGCTTTAGGATTGGCTCAACTGGCCTCGTCCGAGGAGGTTAAAAAGACGAAAGTTGAAAGTATTGCATTGGAATCTTTAAGCCATTCCCAAAAGAAGGAAATTACCAAAAAAGATTTGATTAAAGGGGGAGTGGAATTGAAACCCGTACAGCATATCGAGTTGGATTTTCCGTATAAAAAAATAACCCTCAAATCCGGAGAAACAGTTTCCTATTTCTTGAAATCCAAGGGTTATTATAAGAAAGTCTGATTTTAGGCGGGATAGTCCTCTAAAAGAGCTTCAGTCTTGGAGCTTTTTTGTTTATTTCCCATTATCATTAATCCAGATCTCAGGATTTTAAGCAGTTCCGGCGGGTTGTATTCCAGGGTTCTGTAGGGCGGGTAGGGAGTAACCATATGCTCTATTAATTCTTTTTCTAGAAGAGGGACTATTTCCTTTACATTTATATTTTTTTTGGCGAGGAAGCTTTTAAAGACGGAAGGATTTTCAGCTGCAGATATTATTTCTTTTGTTTTTATTTTATTATGAGCCGAGAAAGATTTTAACGAAGGAACTAATTTTTTATCGTAAGGAATTTTTATTTCCTCTTTTTTATCCGGGTGATTGTAACGCAGGGTGTCGGAAACGGTCGGAATGACCATTCTAATTACGCTTAGGGGGATTTCCGGAATAGAATAGTCCATTATCAGCGGTTTCCAGCCGTTTTTTTGAGACAGGTTGCTGATAATTTTAACGTCGTCGTAGAAATCGTCCGTTTCATGGCTGACCAGATCGCCGAATGATATAATCGGCGCATTTCTATCGATAAAGTCGAAATCGCTGAAACTTCGATTGAAAACCATTAAAGGATTGAAGTCCTTATTGAAATTATCTACAATTTCCTTTTTTCTTTTTTCATCAAAATATCGGTCAATGATATTCATCTCTCGGTGGTACATGAGAGCTTGAGTGTTGGTGGAAGTTTGCCATTCCTCGATAAAGCAGCGGATAATGGCCTGGTTGAGGTCAAGGTGAGATCCGGCATGGAGGGTTCGGTGAAACAATCTGTATCTGAGGCTGTCTTTATCGTAATCCAAGTTGTGATTGGTAAAGACCACTCCCATTACCGGAACTTTGTTCCCCATAGTCAGGTCTTTTATTTCCACGCTTATATTCAGGGAATCAAACAGCTCTATCAGATTTTTAATTTCCTTGTTTTTTATGGTTTTCTTATTGACGGTCGGGGCGGAAAGGTTTTCGGTTATGTACCTTATTAAAGAATATCTTTCGCAAACTTCGGCAAAACCTTGATGGATAGCTTCTTCCATGGTGTTTCCGGCGGCGCAGCCGTTGGACCCCGATATCTCTCTTACTAGCGGGGGAGGCACCTTCATGCGATTATCTTCTATTAAAGAATAAGCATCGACCCAGTGCTTGGCCAATTCGCCTTCTCTTATTTCTCGTATATCGATGTTCGGAAATCCCTTGAAAAATTCTTCAACGCCTAAAGCGTTTTTTATTTTATCCTGAGTCCCTTTGGAATAGCCCTTCATCCAAGCTCCCTCAATGTCTAGTTTGCGGTTTATGTGAGCGCTAAGAGGAGACATGTTGGGGGGAATTCTTTCAGCCGCCTCCGCGTAAGCGCTGGCTTCGGAAAGCTGAAGGCTCAGTCCTTTTCCGGCGCAGACGTATTCGCCGCCGTAAGTAATTTCTCCTCCGTAAATGGAAAAAATATCGCCGACTTTCTCTCCCCGGTATTTTAAATTATTGAGGTTTAATCCTAATTTCTTAAAAGATTTTTTAACCGCAGAAATTGTTTTTGCGGGATGGTTGCTCTTATAGTTTTGAAATATTTTCGGGCTGGATTTTAATATCATAAGTCTTTTAAAAATTCTTTTTCCAGTATTTGGTAAAAATCATTCAGAACTTCCGCCTCTTTTTCATCTTGGTTTTTGAAGGTTTTTCCTACCGGCATCAAGTAGAAAACCTTTTTGTTTTTTTCGATATTAAGAGCGCTTTTCACTTCTTTTTCGTTAAACCCCCCCACGCAGAGAGTTCCCAGATTAAGGGCGGCGGCCTCCAGGGAAATGTTTTGGGCGGCGTGGCCGGCCTCCATGGTTACAAAATCCCTCCCATTATCTTGGTATTTTTTGACAGTTTTTTCAAAGTCGCCGCAGATTATAATAACGGCTGGGGAATTTTTTACCCAAATTTGCCCGAATGCCGCTGCAGCCAGTTTGGCCGTTCGGTTGG
>Ga0265293_10008864_pt1 | contig 14688 bp, 22 predicted proteins | sample Munlanlewell138R_FD_192505 | JGI IMG/M metagenome (GOLD analysis project Ga0265293, IMG submission 192505) | Leachate microbial communities from a municipal landfill in Southern Ontario, Canada - Leachate well 138R | ecosystem: Engineered > Solid waste > Landfill > Unclassified | place: Canada...
CTGCAAGCCCCGTTTCGAACGCATGCCGGAGGCTGTACTGTGTTCGACCAGCGAGATCCACATGGGCACGTTTGCACGCCCCCTTGAGGTGTTTGTTCGAAATCTCCGGACGAAGGAGCCTGCCGTTGACCAGGAAGAAGAAATCGTCATCGGCCATGGTATCTGCCAGCTCGTCGAGATACTCGCAGGTGATCGTCGTGAGAATGCCAGCCTTGTACTTCTGCCCCAATAGTAAATCACTTAATTTGTGTTTTGTCACACTTTTTATACATTTTCGCTTGACATGTACCGAAAGTGGTGATATGAACTAGGTATGATGTATGGAAAAAGTGACATAAAGCAATTACAGGCTGTCCTGACGGACGAAGAAAAGGCGGTCATGCAGACCGTCGTCCAACAGTCTGGGATGAAGCAGAAGTATTGGCTTCGAAAGCTCATCCTCGACGCGATCAGCACCAGCACGCAAGGAGCAACATATGGAAATCCCAACAATCGCTGACTTCCAGCGCCTTGAGTCCGAGTTGGCCGAGGTGAAGGCGATCCTGTCGCTGTACGCCCAGAGGACGCCCGTCCCCAAGGTGGTGACAATCGCCGACATCTCGCGCATGGAAGGGGTAAGCAAGAGCCAGCTGTACCAGACCGAGCAGTATCTGCTTCCCCGCTTCGGGCAGAGTGCGTTCCCCGTCGGTTCGGTGCGTTGGACACTCGACGAATATCTTGAGTGGTCGCGCAGGGACCCATCCGAGCGTCACCGCGCATGGATGGCGCATCTCGATGCAGAACGCAGACGATGTGCGCAATGAAACGGGGTTCCTCCACTCCCCGTAATCGTTATACAGGGTTCCCCGCTACCCAGAGAGCGGGAGGCGTGCAGGTAGCAGGCGGGGTTCATACCCCCGCCGTCCCCGTCCAAGTCGGGGAGCGTCCTAAAAAAGATGCCAGCACCCGGGCAAAGGATGGCTGGCATCAGGTAATCGGCATGGGTGGGAATCCCACTCATTGATACCGCAAGGATACTCGATATTCTTGCACGACACAACCGCACAGCGGTTAGGGAGACACGGTTATGAGTAACCAGAACCCAAAAAGCGACGAGATGCTCAAGAGCCTCGCCGCCCAGTTCGCCAGCCAGTCGATGGCAATCTTTCTGCAACAGAAACAGGAAGCCCGGGAAGAGGAAATCTACCACGTCGAGCTGGTGGATGAGCTGAAAGTCCGCATCGAGGACCTCGAGCAGGCTCTCGCGGAGAAGGACGAGGAGCTTGAGCAGATGAAGCTCAGGGATGAAAAGCGCTCGACCGCCATGCAGGTAATTGCGAAGGAGCGCGACGAGTTCAAGTCGTGGTGGTCAAGGCAACTAGACACCAACAACGACCTCCGCAAGGAGATCGGGGCGCTCAGGGAGAAGGTCACCATCGGTTCCGTCGAGGAGAAGGAGGTTGTCAATGGATAGCAACATCGAGCGCTTCGTCCGCACTACGTATGCGGACCGTGAGTCATGGCTGGCAGGGCGTGAGGAAGGTATCGGAGCTTCCGAGGCAGCCTCCGTGCTCCAGATCAGCCCGTGGGTCAGCAAGATCCGGCTGTGGGAAGAGAAGGTCGGCATACGTCAGCGCGAGGACATCTCCAGCAAGCCGGGTGTCCAGCGCGGGATCGACGAGGAGCCGATCATCCGTCAGCAGTTCATAGAAGACCATCCGGAGTTCGAAGTTTCCTACGCACCGTACGAGATCCTCTCGCTCAAGCGAAAACCCTTCATCAAGGCTTCCTTGGACGGCGAGATTGTGGTGGTCAGGGAAAACCATTACAAGCTCCCGGTCGGCTCAAAGGGCGTGCTCCAAGTGAAGACCGGGTCATACAGCTCGCCCAAGTATCTGGACAAGTGGCAGGGCGACACCCTCCCCGACTTTTATTTCGCACAGGAATGCCAGGAACTGCTGGTGACTGGGTGGGACTTCGCATGGGTACAGGCCAAGCTGTTCCGCATCGATCGCGTCTACGCGAAGGGCGGCAGCAACTTCTTCTTGCCGGACCAGTATGAAACCTACTTCCTCATCCGGGCAAACGACCCTGCGGTCGTAGAGAGCATGCAGGCGATCGAGGAAGCCGACACCCAATTCTGGCACGATGTACAGACCCGGCATTGTCCGGATGTAGCGGTCTGAGGAGGACCATCATGGCGACAACGGAAAAGAACATCATCATCACCGCCGAGGTAAAGCAGGGCGAGATCATCAACAATTTTTCAGCCATCAAGACCCAAGTGGAAGCGAAGATAGCCCCCTACGTGGGGCTCATCTTCCAAGACGACGACATCAGGGACGCCAAGACGACCTTGGCAGACCTGCGCAAGATGCGCACCGTCATCGAGGACAAGCGCAAGGCGATCAAGAAGCAGTGGAACGAGCCGTACGATGCCTTCGAGAAGGAAGTCAAGCAGATCACCGAGATCATCGACCGCCCGATCATGGAGATCGACGCGCAGATCAAGGACTTCGAAGAACGTCGGAAACAGGCGAAGCGCGAGGAATGCGACGCGATCATCGACTTGCTTTTGGATGCGATCGAGAACGATGGTGATCGCGACTTCGTGAAAGCCTGCACGATCGTGTTCGACGAGCGCTGGCTGAATGCCACCACCGCGATCACCCAGGTGGAGAAGGACGTGAAGGCTCAGATCGACAAGATCCTCGCCGACGCGAAGACGATCACCGAGGTGTGCGAGGCCGACGACATGCTCACCGATCTGCTGGTCGAGTACCAAAGCTCCAAGGATCTGTCGGCGGTCCTCATGAGGCGCAAGCGCATGGTCGAGCAGAAGGAAGCCGCCGCACGGCTGGCTGAGACCCGCAAGGCCGAACAGGAAGCACGCAGAGCCCAACAGGAGGCTCAGGAAGCCAAGCAGGCTGAGGAGCCGAAGGAAAGGACGTGGCTGAACCCGGAAGTCAAGACAGAGGTACCACAGGCCGAGCCCGAGGCCCAGGCATCCCCCAACCCCAGCATCGCGTTCGCTGTCGAAGGTCCTGTTGATGCGCTCAAGGCTCTGGTGGCCTATCTCAAGGCCAGCAAGGATCTGGAAGTCAGGAGACTTTACCGACACACCGCCCATGGCTTCGTCCATTGGGAAGAAGAGGAGTAGATAATTATGTCATACGTCAACGAAGCAAAGAACCAATCTTTGGCGAAAAGCGCACCCGCACAGACCGCGCTCGGTGCGATCAAGAAGATGACCAGCGACCCGAAGATGCTGGCACGGTTCCAAGACGTGCTTGGAAAGAAGGCCCCGCAGTTCCTCGCCTCGGTCGTGTCCGCGGTGTCGGCCAACCCGCAGTTGCAGAAGGCCGACCCAATGACGGTCATGGGCGCGGCAATGGTGGCGGCAACGCTGAATCTCGATATCAACCCGTCGCTCGGCTTCAGCGCGATTGTACCGTATGACCGCAACCGAAAGGATGCTTCCGGAAATTGGTACAAGACCACCGAAGGCCAGTTCCAGATCATGACCAAGGGCTTCGTCCAGCTGGCGATCCGCAGTGGGCAGTACCGCAACATCAACGTGACCGAGGTCTATGCCGACGAGTTCGAAGGCGAGGACATCATCACCGGGGAAGTGATCATGCACCCGGTGGCGAACGGCTACCGCTTCAAGGGCGAGTACGACAAGGTGGTCGGATACGTGGCCTACCTCGAACTGATCAGCGGCTTCCGCAAGACCGTGTACTGGTCGATCGAGAAGATCCTCAACCACGCCAAGAAGTTCTCAAAGAGCTTTGATACTCGTACCGGGCAGTTCCGCAAGGGGTCGGCATGGGACACCAACTTCGAGGCCATGTGCCGCAAGACCGTGCTCAAGAACACGCTTTCCAGCTGGGGCATCCTGTCGGTCGAGATGCAACGCGCCGTGGTCGCCGACCAAGGCGTGATCGATGACGTGGACAACCTCGACGACGTGGACTACGTGGACAACCCGACCGGCCATGAAAGCGAGTACGAGGGCGAGTCTGAGCCTGCCGACGATAAGCCGGAGGAGCCTCCAAAAAAGGCCGCCAGCGCGTCGGGAACAAAGAAGACGGACACCAAGCCGTCCACACCGAAGAAAGAGCTGCCACAGGCCGACATGGGCGCACAGCACGGCCCGGAGGACTTCGAGGATGACAAGCTGTCCGGCGAAGACCAAGCAGAGCTCGACGCGATCTGGGACAACCAGAACTTCTAGGGGGTAGCACCAGTGAAAGAAGTAACGAAAATCATCAACCAGGGCGACAAGATCAAGGTCGACTTCTACGACGAGAAAGGCTCGTACAAGATGACCGTCGAGACCACCGGGGACAACACACCGTCCCCGGATCTCACCAACGCGATCCGCAAGCTGACGGAGATCTTGGCAAGCCGGCTCGACATGGAGGACAAGCGCAATCACCTGGTCGTCACTGGCGTGGACACCGGAAACGATCCCAAGGGCGACTGGTACCGCGTGCACGGCATCTACTTCGCCCACATGTTCGAGCATGCCATGGTCACCGGGAAACTGCGGCACATGGATGCCGACTTCGGCGATGACGTGATGCAGGGCGATCTTGTGGACCTCGACGACGTGGGCGAGAAGGAAGCCGCCTTGGCTGAGAACTACCCGTACCTGCTCACCACCGACGAGGAGGATGCGATCCTGACCGTATTGGTCGAGGCCCGTAGTTTCGTCGAGGGAAAGCGATCACAGCAGAATCTCGATTTCGAAGGCAATGATCCCGAAGATCACGAAGAGGATGAGGACGATGACGACTACAACGAGGATGATTTTGCCATCGACGAAAGTCTCTTCGATGACGAGGGGGAGCCGGCGTGAACAACGGCAAGATTCTGATCGTCGTAGCCGGGGAACCTGTCGCACAGGGTAGGCCCCGGATTTCTACAGCCGGAGGATTCGCACGCGCCTACGACCCAGCCAAGAGTCGCAACTGGAAGCAGTACGCACGTCTGGTGGCACAGCAGGTCATGGAAGGCGAAAGTACCGTCCTGTGCGGTCCTGTGTCGCTCTCCGTGAGAGTTTACCGACAGATGCCGAAGTCTCTTTCCAAGAAGAAGCGACAACAGGCGATCGAGGGGATGTTGCTCCCCACCACCAAACCGGATTTGGACAACTACGTCAAAGGTGCGACCGATGCGATCAACGGCATTGTGATCAAGGACGACTCGCAGATCGTGAAGTTTCACGAACCGTTCGGCAAATGGTACTCAGACCGACCGAGAGTCGAGATCGAAGTGAAGGAGATATGAGATGTACGAAATAAAAATGGTGAAGGCCATAGAAGCCTTGGGAGCTGAGATCCTCAATCAGGAGAATCAGAAGAATCAGGCGTGTCAGAGAGCAGACAGGTACATAGAGCGCTTTAATCAAGAACAAATGGCACGAAAGGACCTCGAGGCACAGAAAGACAAGCTGGCACACCGAGTGTTTGAACTTGAGAGAAAGGCTGATTTCTTCATGGAAAAGGCCAATAAGCTCGCCGAAGATTCGAAGCAGTTTCCTTTCACCATGAATGAAAACACCGTAATCATCGTCAAGGACGGTGACCAATGGTGCGCTTTCCGAGGGACTTTCAAGAACCTACAGGAAAGCACAGCGGCGTTCGGTGAAGACCCAATTGTTGCAGTATCCAAGCTTCTGGTCGCAGAAGAAACAGCAGAATAATTTTCCCCGGTGGCCGTTGGCTCCACGGACGAGCGCACGCCCGGCGTCCCACCCAGCAGGGCTTATAGATCAGGAGGATATCGTGAAAGAGAAGACCGTAGAGCAGATAGCAAATCAGAGACAATCGGGAAAGACCTACCTCGCGATGGACGAGGAAACGAAACTGAAGATCGAGGCTTTGTACGCCTGCTACAACCTCAACTGCCACCAGATCGGCGACATCGTAAACTGGCCGTGGCAGTCATGTTCCAAGCACATCAAGGTCGTCAACGATTGCGTCGAGTTCGGCAAGACCACCTTCGAGAAGTTGGAAGCCCAAGGCGAGCAGACCATCGCCAAGTACGGCCTTGACATGTACGTGAACGGCATCCCCGAAGTTCACAAGGAAGCGCCTGTCGTCGAGCCGGAACAACTTGCAGAGGAATTCCCGGAGATCGTCAAGCCAACACAGGAGCAGACTTTAACGGAGAGCGAAATCTCGGTACCGCCAGTCGAAGATGCGCCAAAAGCTGAAGAGAAGGCAAGTGAAGCAGAAGAGAGCGCAGAGAGTGAATTTAAGGCCGAGCTGGTCAGGATTGCGAGGGAAGAGGTTCCGGAAGAACCTGCCGATAGGCCGAGTGAACAGGAACTGGATGCGCTCGATGATTTGGGAGTCGATATTTCTGAATACCGAACCCCTGTTCCCCGGAACGATCCCGCCGATCCCGAGCACGACCGTCGTGTACGCAAGGACGTTCCCTTCTACCTGACACTGCAGAACATCATCGACCGCTACGAGGCCGGGGAAATCACCTTCGAGGGCATGATGCTCGACGAATCGCGGGGCATCTTCCGCGTCGACTACGCAATAGCGTAGGTCAATTTTTGATATGGAGGATATTATGTTTGATCTAAACAGGTTCGAGAAGTACAAGAAGGTTGGGAGTGGTGCTGCAAGAAAGCTCCCGATCGAGTATTTGGTGGCTGTGGACAAGACGCAGATCCGTGTGACCAAGGCAGCCGCCGATTTCATCGGAGACCGCCAGAAGGTAAGCGTGTTCATCGACAGCGAAAGCGATAAGGTAGCCATCAGATTCGGAGATAAGGGCGATTTCTCGGTCAGTAGAAGACATGGTGTGCCAACAATATTTGGTGGATCTGCGCTTGCCTATACCGTGGGTGAGTTCGTTGGTCAGAAGCCCTTCGTGAAGATCGTGGATGATAGCACGTTGTTGCTTTCGAAGAGTGATAGGACATGATCCCCCTGGTATTGCTCTGGCTGATCGTAGCGGCGTTGATCGTCGCATTCTTTCGAGGAGGGAAAAGGTGAGGGAATTCAGATTTAACCAACCATGTTACACACACGACCTTTGCGGAGACGAGTGCTTTGGTGTGGTGTGCCCGCACTACCGAGAACCGCCGAGACTCTACCAACGCTGTCACTTCTGCGGAACCGTCTGGACAGTAGTTTATGTCAATAATGGACATGTCAATCTGACCAGTCTGGACGGTCGGCAGTTCAAGCATAATATCTCGGTCAGTGAAATCCAGCTGATCGATGAATTCAAAGATTGTTATCCGGAGGAATAGGGCATGAAATGGTTCAAGCATGACAGCGACGCATCGAGCGACGCAAAGATCAAGAAACTACTGATACGGTATGGTGCGGTCGGTTATGCGGTGTATTTCCATTGCTTGGAGTTGATCGCCGGGAATGTGAGCAACGACAACATTACCTTCGAGTTGGAGCACGATTCCGAGATCATCGCGGACAATTTACGCATAAGAGGCACAAATGACCAGTCGGGCATGCAGATCGTCGAGAACATCATGCGCTATATCATCGAGCTTGAACTCTTCGAAAATCACGATGGCAGAATAACTTGCTTCAAGATGATCAAGCGCCTCGACTCCTCCATGACCAGTAACGCAGCCTTCAGAAAATTGATCCTCGATGCAAAGGACAATCATGACTTTGTAAAAGAAAATCATGACTATAACTCGAAAAGTCATGATGGCGTCATGATAAAAGTGCAAAAAGTCATGCAAGAAAAGAATAGAATAGAACAGAAGAGAATATATAACCCCCCTAACCCCCCTGCTGGGGGAAACGTGGACTCTTCGGACCATCAAAAACCAACCAAGGCCAAGAAACAATTCCTCACCCAAGCCGAGGCCGGACTGTTCATCGACTCAAGACCGGAGATTAGCGTCGAGTTCGGCAACGTGCTCAAGACCTTCGTGCGGAACCGACGGGAGATCAAAAAGCCCATGACTCCCTTGGCTCTCGAGCAGACCATCGAACTGCTGTTTAAGAAGCTGGATTCCGATGCAGAGCGAATAGAGTGCATTCAGCTGTCGATCGCCAACGGATGGACGGGAATATTCCCGGAGCGGATGGTACAAACAAGGGTGTTCAACCAGCCAAAACCGAAACCCCGCAAGCACAGCAACGACCGCTTCGACGACATGCCGGTGGGCGATATCACCCACCTGATGTAGGAGGACGCAATGCAGCAGAAAAAACCCGTGGCATCCATCGTGAACCACATCGGACTCAAGCACGCCAGCATGGTGAACATCACCTGCCCCACCCACGGACCGCACACGGTGATGCGTGCCCAACTCCCCGACGGCCAATGGTACACCGGACGGTGTCCGATCTGCTCGGCCCAAGACGTAGCCGAAGATACCGGATATTTCCCGGTGGACAAGGAAGCCCAGGAACGCCGCAGGGTCATCAATGCGATCGAGGACGCTAAGATCCCGCCGCTGTACCGCTCCTACACCTTCGAGGCATACAAGGTCGTGGACGGCATGACCATGAACCTGTCTTACCAGTGCAAGCAGCTGTTGGCCGGGCATGTGCAGAACCTCGTGCTCACCGGAAAGACCGACACGGGCAAGAGCCACCTGCTGGTCGCCACTCTCATCGAGGCGATCCGACAAGGCAGGAGCGTGCGCTACACGACCGAGGTGGACATGCTGGCCGAGATCAAGGAAGCCTTCCACCTGTACGGCTCCGATCGCAAGGCCATGCAGACGTTCAGCGACTACGACGTGCTTGCGATCGACGAGATCGGCAAGGCCAAGGAGACCGACTACAACGTCTCGGCGCTGTTCACCATCATCGACAAGCGCAGGGTGAACCTCAAGGCAACCCTCTACGCCGGGAACATGGAGCTGGAAGAGTTGAAAACGTACTTCACCGATCCGATGGTGAGGCGCATCAAGGAGAGCGGGATGTTCCTGAATGTGGGCGCATCCGATTGGAGGAATGCGCAGTGAAGCCGCAACACACAGGGGCGAAGATGCTCGCGTCGGCGGTGCTGAACCAAGCCCGCGTCGACTGGCGTGATCCGAACAGGCATGAGGAGGTAGAGGTGTTCCTGTCAGGCAGGATGATCGACCTGTACGTCGCGGTCGCCGGTACCGACAAGACAGCGTACCTGAAGAGCGTAAGGGGGCAGTAATGGCGAAAGGTAAGCGGAACATCCCGCGGGGGAAGCGGTTCGACAAACCGAGGGCGGTGCTGGCATACGACCGTGACCAGACGGCTTACTGTCGGTCGATGACCGAAGCGATGATCAGGTACGGCATACCGTCTACCAGCATGCTTGAGCGGCTCATCGAGAACGGGAACACATGGCAGGGCTACGTCACGTTCGACTGGGCTCTGGACCCACCAAACCAGCAAGGTAGCAACACATGATCGAAGAGGTGCTACGCTTTAGCCATGACGAAGAACCCGCGAGGAAGACGATCGAAATACGACCCGGCATGTTTGAAGAACGTTGAGGGGTTCTGCATGCTCGGCGCGAAGGACGAAGAGCTGGCGAAGTTCCTTGGAATCGCGGTATCCACGCTGAACAAATGGAAGCACGAACATCCGGAATTGATGGAGTCCATAAAAAACGGCAGGGATTACGCAGACCTCCGCGTCGCCGATTCTCTGTACCAGCGTTCCATCGGATTCACTTGCAAGCGTCAACAGCCGTTCAAGCTCAAGCGGACCTACTACGACGATCAGGGCCGAAGGTGCGAGGAGGAGCGCGTGGAGATCGCGGAGTTCTACGATCAGGTTCCACCCGATACCGCAGCTGCCTTCATCTGGCTCAAGAACCGCAGGCCGGACAAGTGGATGGACAAGCCGATCGCCGAACCTACCGGTGAGGATCAGGCCGACTTTGAGAAGGCGCTCAAGGAAAGCGCCGCGAAGCTCTGGGACGACGTTCCCCAGTTGGAGCAATCCCAGGAGGATGACAACCAGTGAAGATAGCCCCTACCCGCATTGATTGGAAATTCTCGATAAAGCACCTGATGATCATGAGCTGGTGGCTACCAGATTCGCCGGTGCGGGACTACTTCGGCATCATCCTCGATGGTGCGGTCAGATCGGGAAAGAGCCTGCCGGGTAGCATCAGCTTCGTGAAGTGGGCCTTCCATCGGTTCCCGGGTGGTGGCGGCGACTTCTTCTTCGCTGGCAAAACGATCCACGCCGTGGTGCGCAACATCGTTAGGCCGCTCATCAAGGCATCGCGTTCGATCGGGTACAAGGTCAACTACAAGAAGGCCGATAATCTGGTAGTCATCACCAGCAAGGCCGGTGTGCAGCACAACTTCTACCTGTTTGGCGGGCACGACGAAGCGAGTCAGGATCTGATCCAAGGATTCACCGCATGGGGTGGGTTCTTTGATGAGGCCCCGATCATGCCGAAGTCGTTCGTTGACATGGCCGTCAGCCGCCTTTCGGTGGAGGGTGCGGTGGTGTTCTTCACCAGCAACCCGCTCAACCCTGCACATTGGTTCAAGAAGGATTTCATCGACCGTGCTCTTGAGAAGGGTTTGCTCTATCTGCATCTCACTATGAACGACAACCTGAGCCTGTCCGAGCGCGTCAAAGCCCGCTATCGGTCGCTGTTCACTGGCGTATTCTTCCGTCGGTACATCCTTGGCGAGTGGTGTGCTGCAGAAGGGCTGATCTATCCGGAGTTCGCCAGCCGAGAGGATCTTGCCTTTGATTTCGACGGCAAATGGAGCGATTACGGCGAGATGTTTGTCGCATGCGACTACGGCATCCAGAATGCTCAGGTGTATCTACTGTTCGCCTATCACACAAAACGTCTCAGGTGGGAGGTTGTGAAGGAGTGGTACCACTTCGGACGCGAGACAGAGAACCAGATGACCGACGCTGAATACTATCGGTATTTGGTTGACTTCGTGGGCAATCTCCCGGTCAGGGATATCATCATCGACCCGAGCGCCGCCTCCTTCATCGCGGTGATCCGCAAGAGCAAGCGCTTCAGGGCAATACTGGCATCCAACGAGGTGGTGGCAGGCATCGGCTACACCGCAAGCCTGTTCCACATCGGCAAGCTGGCGATCGCAAGAAGCTGTGAGCACCTCATCGAGGAACTCGGCGGGTATGTGTGGGACGAGAAGAAGGCAGAACGCACAGGGGAAGAAGCTCCGGTCAAGGTGGGAGATCATGGGCCGGACAGCCTTAGGTATGGATGTGCAACCCACATAAAGAGATACGAAAAAAGATATGGTATTATGATTTCCACAAGGAGGGATAATGTTGTTTAGTGGTAAACATACTAATTATCTTGACTCATTGCGTTACGCTATGTTAAAATATAAAGCATGGAAAGAGAAACAATTATTTATAATGGCAATAAGTATCATAGGTACCCAAATTCAAAACATGAATCCGTTAGATCATATTTTAGGGCGCACTTCAAGAAGAGCCCGACTTATCTTCATAGACAAGTATGGGAAGATGCAAACGGAGATATACCTGATGGGTACGAAGTGCACCACAAAGACGGGAACCCTGCAAATAATCAGATTTCAAACCTCGAACTACGTAAACGCAAAGAGCATCAGAAGTACCACGGGAAACAATTGTCAAAAGCTCAAAGAGACGAGCTTAGAGATAGGATTAATGAGATTAGACATCTTGCTTCTGAATGGCATGGATCGGAAGAAGGGATTGCTTGGCATCGAGAACATGGGAAGAGAACTTGGGAAACAAGAGAGCCGATTGAGGTTGTGTGTAAAGAATGTGGCGCAACCTTTACTACTAAAACCTATCATCAAGAGTATTGCTCAAACAAGTGTAAGGCAAAAGCCAGAAGAAAATCTGGTGTTGATAATGTCGTTAAAAAGTGTGAATTTTGCGGTGCAGAGTACACAACAGATAAATACAGCAAGTCTAGGTTTTGCTCAAATAAGTGTGGAAAACTTAGTTATTGGGCAAAGATACAAAAATAAACAGCACGTAAAAGTTTATATCTCAAGGGAGGCCGCCTGATGAGCATATTCACTGGCCTATACTCGCGGGCAAAGGAGTGGTTTATGAGTTTGTTACCAACCAAGGACATTTTCAAGCAAATGGGGGTATCTCCCCAGTACAGCGCATCCATGCCCGAGCTCATCGAGAGCTGGCGCAATGCGTACCAAGGCCATCCGTCATGGATCGGGACCAACGACAAATCCCTGGGATTCCCCACGGTCGTATGCTGGGACATCGCGAAGAAGGCGATCGGCGAGCTGGAAATCGGCGCGTCGCTTCCCACACCAGAGGGGCAGAAGAACGTCGCGCATGAGGCAACCGAGGATCTCATCAAACGAAGGATCAAGCCGTTCCTCCGCTCACAGGTCGAGTACGCGCTCGCTATGGGTGGCGTGGTTGCCCGGCCTTGGTACGATCAGGACGCGAAGAAGGTCCGCATCGGGTGGTACACCGCCGACATGGCCCTACCCACCGCGTGGGATGGAAAGAAGCTCACCGGGGTGGTGCTGATCGACCGGATTGTGCGCGAGAAGGGCAGTACAAAGACGATCTATACCAAGCTTGAATCCATCCAGCCGAACCAGAGCGGGTGGACGATCTCGACCAAGCTGTACAAGAGCACGACCGAGGGACAGCTCGGCACCGAGGTTCCGCTTGCCACGATTCCCCAGTGGGCCGAGATCACGCCGGAGGTCCCCATCATCGGAGATGTGTGTCCGTTCACCTACATGGCGACCCCGTGGGCGAACAACCAAGACTTCAACTCAGCCCAAGGTACCAGCCTGTTCCGCGACGCGATGGATAAGCTACAGGAGCTTGACCGTACCTACACGAACCTCTGCTGGGAGATTGAATCTGGAAAAGCTGCAGTGTTCGTGGATGACAGTATGATTGAAGTGGATCCGGCGACGGGAAACGACAAGCTCAACCCGCTTGAAAAGCGCCTGTACCGCAAACTCTCATCCACCGAGGGCAAGGATTTGCTCGAACCGTACAGCCCACCGTTACGCATCGAGCAGCTCAACGCAGCGCTCAAGACCCAGTTGTCCATCGCGTGTATGGCATGCCATCTCGACGCAGGGGCTTACGTGTATGACCAAGCAGCTCAGGCGGTGACAGCAACAGAGGTGCGCACCAAGCAACAGCAGACCTACGGCACGATCGTTGACATTCAAGACCAGATGATCCGGCCATTTGTGTCCGAGCTTGTGGACAACGTTCGGGCGGTGCAACAGCTGTACGGCATCGAGGCGATCCCCGACGAGATCCTCCTCGGATTCGACTTCGGCGACAGCATTCTCGTGGACGAGCAGAGCGATCGCATTAACGCACAGAGCGAGGTCACAGGCGGGCTACGTTCGAAGCTGAGCTACCTGATGGAGTACCGGGGCATGAACGAGCAAGAGGCCCTTGCAGAGATAGAGCGCATCAAGGCCGAGACTCCGGTAGTGAGCGGATTCTTTGGAGCGTGAGGATGGTATTCATAAACGACCTGTGCGCAGACATCGGACCGGGCGGGCTTTTTCCGCTGTTCGTGTCCTACCCGATCGACAGGATGAGCGACGACCAGCTGGAGAAGATTCTCGACGAGGAAAGCATGCATATTTTCCTTGCCGAGAGGGACGAGCATCTCCTGTATTGGCCGGTGGAGATAAAGCATGCTTGACGACTCCGTGCTCTTTGCACTCGAAACCGAGATAAACCGCATCTACGCAGAGGTCGAGACCGAGATGGTGTCTGCTATTGCCAAGGAATTGGCCAAGGGTGCAAACGCGTCTCTTTCCCCGATCGCATGGCGCACAGAGAAGCTACGTCAGATGGGACGGCTTGAAGGCAAGCTGACCGACCTACTCCGACGCAAGAGTAGGGAGATCCAACCACAGCTGGAAGATTCCATCATCCGGGCGATGCTCGGAGCTGGCAAAGAGGACGACATGGTGCTAGCGCAGATCGCATCGGTCAAAGCGCAGATCAAAGCCGGTACGTTTGTCGAGGCATCAAAAAGCACGGTGTTCGAACAGTTGTCGAATGCCGCGATCGCCAACGCACGCACAGGATTGAATCTCACCAACACGCAGGCGTTGCAGGCAGCATCCGAGATATGGACCAGCGCGGTCAACTCGGCTTACGTGAAGACGCTCACCGGATCTACCAGCCTCGACCAGGCGGTGAAGCTGTCGGTGCGCGAGATGGGCAAACAAGGCGCATACGTGACCTACGTGTCCAAGGCTGGAAGGATGACACGAACCTCACTCGAGGTCGCTGTCAGGCGCGACGTGGTGACCAGCGTAAACCAAGCTGCAGCTGAGATGACCATGGGCCGGTGCGATGAGTATGATCTCGATTTGGTGGAGGTCTCCGCCCATGAAGGCGCACGACCGGAGCATGCACTCTGGCAGGGTAAAGTCTACTCCCTCCACGGCAAGACGCCCGGTTACGAACTGCTTACCGTGGCAACTGGATATGGGACAGTGGAAGGGTTGGCGGGCGCAAACTGCCGCCATTCGTTCTTTCCCTATTTCCCCGGCCTCTCCAAGCAGACTCAGGACATTCCCGGAAAGCGCGAAAACAAGGCCACCTACGAAGCGACGCAGAAGCAACGGTACTTGGAGCGTTCCATCCGCAATGCGAAGCGTGAGGCCTCGGTTTCTCGCTCTGGTGGCGATCTGGAAGGAGCTGCAAAGGCAGAAGCCCGCGTGAAGGCCTACCAAGGCAAGATGCG
>Ga0265293_10008869_pt1 | contig 14681 bp, 15 predicted proteins | sample Munlanlewell138R_FD_192505 | JGI IMG/M metagenome (GOLD analysis project Ga0265293, IMG submission 192505) | Leachate microbial communities from a municipal landfill in Southern Ontario, Canada - Leachate well 138R | ecosystem: Engineered > Solid waste > Landfill > Unclassified | place: Canada...
TGAATTTTGACGGCCCTCTTTTTTGCTGTTTAAATTCCAGTTATCTTTATATCACTGACGCTGGCAACTTTCGTGTTGTATATTACAATTTAGATACCCTTTCTTTTTCAGGTAAGTTCGGACAGGAGGGAGAGGCCCCATGGCAGTTTGCTATCCTATCTGGTATCTGCACAATGACTACCGATCCTTAGTTAATTATGGCTATTCTTACAGTCTCTCCTTCTTTTGTTAATTTTTATGGAAACTACCACGGTAATACCCTCTTTTGCCGTAATGGTCAGATTTTATGCAACCGTAAAATATCCAGATCATTTCTTCCTGTCCCTAAAACTGATATTTCAAATGTAATTCTTTCTAGATCAGCTTCTATTTACCCTTCTCTTTTACTTGCAGATAAAAATTCTTTTATTTGTTATTCTTTACTTAAATACAATCGTAAATCAGGTCTAAATGCTTGCTGTTCTGTTAATTTAAACCTCAATTACTCGGTTCCCGTTTGCTTTTCTGCTATTTCTTCCGTCTCTCTTTGCAATTTTTCTTTATCAACTCCTGAAATATCAGGTTTTCTTCAAAATCATATTTATAAATACCTTCGCGTTTTCTTTACATCTTCAGAGCCTTCTAATTATCGTATCAAATTTTATTCTCGATTTGATGAAAATATCTACTATACACACTGGTTTGGTTATCCATCTTTATCCTGGCTTAATACTAATGGTTTTACTTATTTAAGTTACTGTAAAATTAGTTCTCCTTACAAACAGTTTGATTGCTCCGGTTGGCTTTCTCATAAAGTTGTTTATTTCACTTGCTGCGTTCTCTCTCCCGACGGTACTCAGAGTAATTTTTCTGAAATTAAACGCTGGATATTAGTACCCTGAGTATTATATTCGAAAATTGAAATTTAAATTGAAATGTTTTTTAGTTTTCATTAAAGTGAAATACTAGTGAATGATTACGCATATTATATTCACTTGTTATTAATTTACTTTCACTTCGCTTGTTACTTATTTAATCACTTATCATTCAATTATTCGTGTTGATCCGCGCGTTCGCGCTTCATTAATCAGTTAATTATTCGCGCTCAGCCGCGCTTTCGCGCTTTAGTTTAGCGCGTTTATTAGACTTTTACTAGTTCATCATTATCCCATTCTTACTCCTTTTATTCGCGCTCAGCCGCGCTTTCGCGCTTTAGTTTAGCGCGTTTATTAGACTTTTACTAGTTCATCATTATCCCATTCTTACTCCTTTTATTCGCGCTCAGCCGCGCTTTCGCGCTTCATTGATCAGCGATTTGTTCGCGTTGATTCGCACGTTCGCGCTTCATTGATCAGCGATTTGTTCGCGTTGATCCGCGCGTTCGCGCTTCATTGATCAGCGATTTGTTCGCGTTGATTCGCACGTTCGCGCTTCATTGATCAGCGATTTGTTCGCGTTTATTCGCGCGTTCGCGCTTCATTTGATCGCGGTTTGTTCGCGTTGATCCGCGCTTTCGCGCTTCGGTTGCGCGTGATTTGTTCGCGTTGATCCGCGCGTTCGCGCTTCGTCCTTTCTCTTTTGTTAGACTTTCACTAGTTCAGTATTAGCCCTTTCTTAGTCTTTTTATTCTTGCGTTTTATTTATTTCTTGCTTTAATTGTCTTAAAGTATGTTTACCGAAATTACAACATTCATTAAAGATTTAGGTTTCCCGATCTTTGTCGCTTGTTTTTGTCTCATTAAAATCAACAGAACTTTATCGAATCTTGAGATCGCAATTACAAGCCTGGTTGTCTTTCTAAAAGGCAACACAATTCCCAATTCAGACGATAAAGACTAATCAATCATTCGGCCTGGTGCGCTCTGGTTTTGGTCAGGTTTACGCACGGAGTGCCCTGTACCTGTTCGCCCCCTTCCCTTCCCCCCGTACCCCCCTTCCCCAGACCCCCTCTTTCGCGGCAGGTTCAGATGCGCTCCAAAGTCGCGCCCTGCCGCGCTTTATCGGTGTAGCGCGGGGAAAAGAAATAATCGGGGGGATGGGAGTTAGGGGGCTTTGCGTGTGCCGGCTCCCCCCGGGTCTAGCGCCCATCGTCCCCCAGCGCCCGCCCGGTACAGGGCAGGTTTCTGAGACTCAATCATCGGCCGCGGGTACCCCCTTTCGCGGCCAGCGCACCAGGTAACGCTTTATCTCAGGTTTACTTTTTCATCCCGGATTCGTTTATTCATTTGGTCGGCAACTAATCGCTCCGCGAGACTCCAAAGTGGAGACTCGCTTCGCTTTCAGGGCGAGGGATCATCCGCCTTCGTTCGTTCAGATTTTCGCCGCTTCGCTTCGCTCCCGGCGTATCTTCCTCACTTAGGCGGTTCATCCCTTTTCGCCCTTCCTTAAAAAGACCCCGCTTCGCTTACCGGCCAGCGCCCGCCTTGTCGCTCCAGTTCCACTCAAGGCTTCCGCTCCCGCCGGGCGCTTTACCGCCGCTCCGCTTGCCCACCCACCACCCCAGAAAAAAACCACTATCAGACCATTTTTGATAATTATTTAGCTTTTTTCTTGACATTTAAGTTTTAAATTATTTAAGTTATATCCGTGAATTTCTTCAGTAAAAACGCAGTTCGAGCAGAATTTTTATCATATTCTTTATTTTATTCTGGTATTTATTTATTATACAATACTTTTTTCGTTTTTACTCGGCGTTATTTCAGCGTTTCCGGCTCGGGGACGTTTTTTTCATCTTTTTTCTTCTCTCATCCCTTAACCTTAAAGGAGGCTTAACATGACTAAAGTCACTTACTCCGGTCTCGTTTCCGGAATGTCTGGTCGGCTTAATGGTTCTGTTTGTACTCAGTGGAAAGGAAAGGGAGTCCTGCGTCGTTATATCAAGAACATCAGACAGCCTCGGAATGAAGCCCAGCAAACCGTTCGTGGCCTTTTGTCGGATCTATCCGGTGAGTTTTACTCATTGACTCAGATCCAGAAGGATCTTTGGACGGCTTATGCTTCGGCTCTTCCGACCGCTCTCACTCCGTTGAATGCTTTTGTTAGACTTAACCAGGTCCTTCAAAAGTATTTTCCCGGAATGACTCGGCTTTCGGCCCCGCCTTCGACACCTTCCACCCCCGAACATATTGCCGGCTTTACCGTCAGCGCAATTGGCTCGGGTGATTACTGTGTCGAATGGACCGGACCGTCAACCGGAACGGACGTTGCTGTCGTCGATTACTGGCCCATGCCGGGACTCGACAATAATTCCAACCCCGCTTTCAAATTCGGAGTTTCGGCTGATTGTACTGACCTCTGCGTAGCTCTGGCCACTACTTATCCTGCCGGCACCGTAATGAAATTCCGGGCTCGGACTGTTGATCTCTTTGGTAGAACTTCGCCCTGGACTTCCGTTCTCTCCGTCACTACCATTTAGCCGTCTTTTTTCATCTCTTAACAAAACAGGATCACTTTACAGGTGGTCCTGTTTTTTTTTATACTCTTTGCCTTTTTCATTTATTCTGTTTAATATCCACTGTGAATCTTTTATTAAACTATTGTTAGTCTCTTTTTATGGCAAAAGTTAATTATTCCGGTCTCGTCAATTCCATTAATGGTCGTCTGAATAGTTCGACCTTATCAACATCTCGAGGTATCAATATCATAAAAAGAACCGGTAAACCTTCGATCAAACCATCTTCTCTTAAACAGTCTCAGATTCGCGGCACTTCTTCAACTCTTTCCGGATACTGGTATTCTCTATCTCAGACTCAAAAAGATCTTTGGAATAGTTATGGATCTTCGCTTAATCCTCACATTTCCGGCTTTTCGGCCTTCATGAAATTAAACCTTATTCTTGTCAATTCTTTTAACCTTTCTAAAGTCCTTTATTACCCCCCTGCTAGTCCATCAACTCCATCACACGTTTCCGATGTTTCCTGTATCTGTTTTAATCCTGGCGCCTTTGAAATTGACTGGTCTTCTCCTTTTTCTTCCGATCTCTTTATTTTCTGTAATTACCGTCCTATTTTACCTCGTTATAAAGTTTCAAGTCAACCCTGGAAGTTTGGCTTTACTTGTTCCGGATTATCAGAGTATAAACAGATTTCTACCGGTTTTGAATCTACACGTCCGGTTGACTTTCGGGTCCGGTCCTTTGATCTTTCCGGTCGTGTTTCTCCCTGGTCTCAGGTTTTCCGCGCTGCTTCTTTTAATCCGGGTCTTACTTGGTCTGATCTCGGCCAACAGTTCAATGAATCTTATATTCGGTCTCTTTCATATCTTGGTAATGGCGTTTGTCTGGCTGGCACTGACGATCATGCTAAAATTCTCCGCTCTACCGATTATGGTCTGACCTGGTCTGATCTCGGCCAGCAGTTCAATGAATATTTTATTTTATCTCTTTCATATCTTGGTAATGGCGTTTGTCTGGCTGGCACTGGCATTCTTGCTAAAATTCTCCGCTCCACCGATTACGGCCTTACTTGGTCTGATCTCGGCCAACAGTTCAATGAATCTTATATTCGGTCTTTTTCATATCTTGGTAATGGCGTTTGTCTGGCTGGCACTGGTGAACTCGGTAAAATCCTGCGCTCTACCGATTACGGCGTAACCTGGTCAGACCTCGGCCAACAATTTTCAGAACTCCAGATCTACTCTTTTTCATATCTTGGTAATGGCGTTTGTCTGGCTGGCACTGGCTATCGTGCTAAAATTCTCCGCTCTACCGATTACGGCCTTACCTGGTCTGATCTCGGCCAGCAGTTCAATGAATCTTATATCTACTCTCTTTCATATCTTGGTAATGGCGTTTGTCTGGCTGGCACTGGCGATCATGCTAAAATTCTGCGCTCTACCGATTACGGCGTAACCTGGTCAGACCTCGGACAGCAATTCTCTGAAACTCACATTTATTCCCTTGCTTACCTTGGCAACGGTATCTGCCTCGCTGGCACTGGTGATCACGGTAAAATTCTGCGCTCTACCAATTACGGCGCAACCTGGTCAGACCTCGGACAGCATTTCTCTGAAACTTACATTCGTTCCCTTGCTTACCTTGGCAACGGTATCTGCCTCGCTGGCACTGGTGATCACGCTAAAATTCTGCGCTCTACTGTCTAATTCTTTTTGTTAAAATACTCTAAAAAAACCTACACTAGATCACACGTAGCCCTTCGCAGACGTTTAATGCTCAAGGCTTTTAATTCTTTCTACCATTGCGATCAGTGCGGTTCTCACGATCGGCTCGAAATCCACATCCTGGATTATTCTAATCTCGATGACATCGATAAGATTCCTTTCCGGATTCTCTGTCACAAATGTCACTTACTCCAAAAACAATAGATTCTTTTTACCCCTCTCTCCCGTCTCCCCCCTGCCATTTACATTTTTTCTCATTATTGAGAAAAATAGGCCTTATTTTTTACCATATATGATAATTTATCGTCTTTTTTTTTGGTTTTTACACTATATATAGTGGTATTCTATTATTATAGTAGTATATATTGATTTGGCGCGGTTTTAGCACTTTTTTTCTTTGGTTTTTAAAATAGGAGTTTAGATTATTATGGTCCTCTTTCTCTATATCTGGTTCTGCGCTCTCTCATTTATCTTTATTATCCAGTTGATCTTTGGCCCTACTTATAAAGGATTAAGCGCTATCCTTGCCCCTATTGCTGTTATTTACAATTATCTTATATGTTTCTTTTGCTACTTTCGATTTTTTAATTAATTACAGGAGGTTATTTTGACTACTAATTTACAAACTCATTTTTGTATCGTTCCTTCCTTTTCCGGCGAAAGTCTTACTTGTGTTATTGCTTCTTTTCGTTCTTATTGCCGCAATTTCAAAAGATTGAGATTCTTCGATTTTGACCTTGAATCTATTCGAAATCTTGATCCTAAACTTCACTATATTGCCTTTTTCGGTCAGTTGACCGGATCTTGGAAAAAGCACGGCGTTTATTGTCATCGCGACCGGAAAAATTATCATCCTGTTTTTGTATCTAAGCAGAAATTTCCATTTTATTCCGTTAATTTTGGTCACAAATATTAGGATTTTTACTTATGTCATCTAATTTCGACTTTTTAAAGGCTGTCTCTGAATGTACTGATATTCCCTTTCGTTTGAAACAGATTCTTAACTCAGGTTCCAAGTTCATTATTAATAAAGTTGATAATTCTGTTGAATCATATAGCCATCGTGACGCCATTATTGATGGCGAGTTGATTTTTAAAGTTTTAGTTTTTCAGCATGGCCTTCATCTCGATCGCTTTTCTTCTCTTAATCCTGTTCAACGGAAATACGTTATCTCTTTGATCTCTGTCATCCTTGAGCGTATGGTTGAACACCTTGAAAAATTATCTCATTTTGATAGTCTTAACCATGGTTAATCTTTACAAACAAAACTAACCCTTTGAAAGGAGGTTTTTTCTATGCCGCAGGAGTTTATTTTTAATACCGACTTTTATCCCGGTCCCTGTCCTCATTGTAATTCAAAAACTTTTCTTAAAGTACCTATTTTTAAAATTGTTAATTCACACGGTGAATATGTTGAAGGTTATGGCTGCGTTCCTGTTCAAGTTAAATCTGGTATTATTTTTGAGTGTTCCCATTGTCATTATAAATATGGCGATATTGTCAAACGTATTTCTTTATAATTCGGAGATATTTTTATGATTAAACAACCCTTTGACCCTGGAAATCTTAAAATCAAACGTCAGAAAATTTTGAACCTTTTCATGGACCGTAATTGGCACGATGCCATTGAACTTGTCGATAAATTCGGCTCCGCCTGGAATCAACGCAAAAATCTCGATCTAAAACTTAAAGGTGGTATCTCTTTTATTTCCAGATTCATTCCTGGCACACGATCTCTTTGGGCTTATCGCTTAATTACACCAAATCGTGATATTGATCTTGAGCATACCTGTTTGAAATCTAAGGTCCCGAAACCTAAATTACCGCTCGTGAATAATACAGCACTCAATCCGTATAGATCGAAGTCTTGTCGTCAACACCGTCGCAAACCCTTTTATCAACTTTCACTTTTTTAAGGAGGTTATTTTATGTCTTTATTGAAATTTTTTAAAACCGGTTATGTTATTTTTAACACAGTCATGGCTTGTCGTTCTGAGATTACTGCTATTATTAAAGAGTATCGTTCCGCTCTTGTTGATCATGATCTCTCTGTAGATGAAGCCTTCTCTATCTTAAACAAAGTTCTCCAGGTCATTTTTAAGATCTATCCCGATCTTAATAAGTAATGTCAAATCCTAACACTAGAGAATCCTGGATCCGTCTTTGGTCAGATAATCTCGATAAATACGGTTCAGATCCCTGTCACATTGCCCGCTGGCTTTTTATTGCAAATCTCTGCATTACTTCCAAATCTGTTTTAGACGTTGCCAGTGGCCCCGGCTGGTTCGGTGACTTTCTTCCTAAACGGATTTTTTATGAACGTGTTGATTTTTGCGAGGATGCCCTTAAAATTAAACCCGGTCCTTATATTGTGGCTGACATTGTTCCTTTTCCTCGCTTCGATCGAACCTGGGATTCCGTTGTTGCAATGGAGATCCTTGAGCATTTGGACGATCCCGGCCCTTTTATTCATTGCTGCTTTAATTTATGCAATCACCAGGCTATCTTTTCGGTTCCCAACGATCGGCTTGGCCCCGATCAAGAGCCTTTCCATGTTCGTAAATATGACATTGATTCCTTTCGATATCTCTTTTATCGTTTAGGCTATTCAGGTCATTTTACAACCTTTTGTCTTAGAGATAATTTAATATGCCAGATCCGCAAATAATCTTACGTCAACCTTTTCTTGTTATTATACCGGTCTGGAACCGTTCTTTCTTTACACGCATTGCCGTTAATTCTGTCCTTAAAAATGGTTCTTTCAACCTTGTTTACAGCCTTATTATCTTTGATAATCACTCTATTGAAATCGATCGTTGTTTTCTTGACAGTAACCTTTTACAAGTTATTACCGGAAATTTTCCAAATGCTAATTATTGCCTTAATGAATTAAAAAAGTTTTCCATTCCTGATTATATCAGGTTTATCGTTAAAATTGACAACGATATTGAGATTTGTCCTGGATTCTTTCAGACTATCTTGCAATATTTTAAAGATTATCCCTTAGCCGGATCAATTTTTTTTGCTAAACACGGTGAGCCTTTAGTCAATTACGCTTCTTCCTACCATGGCGGTGTTTTTGCCACCAGGAGAGAGTTATTTGATCAGTACCCTTCTTTTCCTTTATCTGGAAAATACCCGGGTTGTGAGGCTTACCACAAGTTTGTTGTTTCAAAAGGTTTTAATCTCTTTAGTATTCCTTGCCTTGCCATCGATCTTTCTGAATCTTATTCTGATATCTCTCGTGAGTATATTGCTAAAGGCTGGCAAAGAGACATTTATCATATTCATTCTTAAGTTTTTTTTTATTAACTTATTCACGTCCTTTGGTTACTCCCGTTATAGACCGGCCGGGTTCTTAGCCCGGCTGGTTTTGTTTTACTTTTTTTTTTGATATCAAATTTTGTTTTCATGTCAGCTTTGTTTTACCTTTTTTTGCTCAGTTTTACATAATGTTTGTTATGCGTAATTCTAATTGTTTTACATTTTAGCCTACTCTCCAGTACTTTTTGGGATTGATATCAATCCTTTTTTTATTTGCATTGCTTTACATTTTTTATTAATATCCACCAACAAAATAGGAGTTTTAATTATGGCTAAAACTAACAATCTCAATATTCGTGTCGATGATCACACCCTAAAAGCCATCGACGAGATCGCCTACCGTCTCGGCTGGGATAAAGGCGGTCGCTCTAAAGTCGTCGATTTAGCCCTCCAGGATTTCTTTGATGTTTACCAGATTTGGACGGGCAGAATCCTGGATAATCGTATCGCACTGGATCGCAACCTTTAAAATCAATTCCTTTCCGCTCCAAATGCCCAAATTTAAACGATCGTACCCTACCCGCTATAGGTATACCGGCCTAAAACGGCATAGCGACCTCTTTCCCGTCGTGAAATTGCTTTACCGTTTCGTATAGCAGTTTTTTTTCTCACCTTTCTCTTTCTGTTTTATCCCGGACTTTTCCCGTCCCTTTTTCTTCCCCGTCGTGAAACCCTTTCCCGCCTTTCGCCTAAGAGCATAGTTTTATATCTGGCACTCCCTATTTATTTTCTATCCTGGATTTTTCCGTTCCTTTTTCTCTCGACGGGCAGATTTTTTTCAGGAGCATAGTTTCCCGTCAGGCTCGGCCTGGATTCGCGCTCCTTCCGCAACTATGCTCCTTACAGGAGCATAGTTCACGTCCTGCGCACTTAATATATATATATCTAGAGATATATAGTGTTTAGCGGGTCTTCGACCCTTATTATCGGACTTTTGAATCGGATACCTTTATCTCTGAGCTACGGTCACGCTCTGATCAGCCACCGGCTGATCAAATTCGCTGCTCTTTCTATCCTGGATAGGTTTACATCGGTTTTGGATAGGTTGACTTTTATTTTTTTATAGTATATATTTTCACTGTGAAAATTACGCTACCTCGTTTTAAAAAAAGTTTCTTCCAGGGCTAACGCGCCGTAGACCCTGTTTGCTCAGGGTCGGCCTTGGCGTAAAGGCTTCACATCGGCGCTAAGCCTTGGTTTTATGTCTATGACAGAAGATAACCAGCCATCATTTAGCCGAAAGAAGTTTTTCTGGCCTTTTTCCGTCGATCAAATCTTCCATCAGCACAAGCACCTTGATGTTGACGAAATGATTTTCTGGCTGGTCTGCGATCGTACTGTTTGGCACCGACGTTTCATTCGTAAGCGCGGCAAAGATACCGGCGCCTGGTGGACGCTCTGCAGTGGTAAAATCGTTTCACAGGAGCTCAATATTTCCCGCTCGTATGCCCGCAAACGTCTTAAATTTCTTCGCGATATCGGCCTGCTTAAAGCATCCGGAAAGACTAATGATCGTTCTTACACCCCGGTTTTCTATGATAAAATCCGTACTAAATACCTTGAGGATCGCCGCTGGGTCCGGAAACCAAAACCCGCGCCGGATCCCATTCCGGATTCTTCAATCGCTTCCATCGATGACATTCATTCCATCGTTATTGAAACCACAAAACAACTTAAAAAAAAGATTGTTTCCCGAAATAATACCTTAATTTCTAAACGTCCTGACGCCAGTGAGTCGGCCTTCCGATCGTTACCTTAGTTTTTTTTATTTGATTTTTCTATTAACTTTTAACCACATGGAGAATTTACTATGACAAAACTTTCAATCATTATTCCTTGTTTCAACAATGTTGATCTTACCCGGGCTTGTGTCAGTTCTATTTTCAGAAATACTTCTGACTTTACTTTATTTTTGATCGACAACGGTTCCACTGACGAGACTTCGAATTATTTTAAATATCTCGTTTCAGCCTATGATAATATTCAGATTATTCATTCAAATATCAACCTTGGCTTTGGCCCGGCCGTCAACCTTGCCCTTTCTACGGTTGATTCTGAATATACCTGTATTCTTAATAACGATACCCTTGTTACTTCTTGTTGGTCCAGTCGTCTTATTGATTCTTTAAATGAATTTCGGTTTAGACGTGGCGATGATAGTTTTTGTTTTATTGGCCCAGTTTCCAATAATGCTTCTGGTATTCAGTCAGTTGATTTTTCACCGAATGACTTTAATAATCTCGATTCTTTCTCCGATCAAATCTATAAAGATAATCGCTATAAATTTTCCTTTTCTCATTTTCTGAGTGGATTTTGTTTTTTAGGCTTTACGTCTGCTTTTAAAGAAGTTGGTCCTTTTGACGAAAATTTCAAGATTGGCGGTTATGAGGATAACGATTTCTTTTTGCGCGCTGCTTTAAAAGGCTTCAAATGTTGTGTTGATCTTTCTGTTTTTATCTTTCATCATGGTCAACAGACTTTAAATATTTTTAAGAATTATCAGTCTGACCTGTTCTTTAAAAACTGCATGTATTACGTTCAAAAATACAGTTCTCCGGATCTCAAAAAAATGTGCGTATTGCTCCGCGTCAAAAATGGCGACCGCTTTTTACCTACTTTTCTTAGTAATGTTAAGAATTTTTGCCATGATATTTTCGTTGTTGACAATGACTCTTCTGACACTACTTTATCTATTTTACGTTCTTTCCCCGATCTTAATATTCAAATTCAGTCTTTTAATTGCTTTGATGAATCTCGCGACCGTCAGTTTTTACTTGATACTGCTATTAAAAACGGCTTTGATTGGGCGCTCTCTTTAGATGTTGATGAAGTTATGCCTGATTATGTCAATTTTGATTTTTTTCAGCGCCTTATGCACCCTGTCAATCCTGAGATATTCTCTTATAGTTTCAATATCTTCACCTTTTTTGAATCCGAAAAATATATCCGCCAAGATTCACCCTGGAATTATTTAATTGGTATCCGGTTTTTCCGGTTATTACCTAATTCTAAAATCGATATTCACGGCAAAAGAGGCTTACATTGTTCCCACAGCCCTTCTTTTTCTCCCGTCAATACCCGCCACACCAAAACCCCGATTCTTCATTACGGTTACATCAGTTCGGATCTTCGTTTATCCAAACATGATTTTTATAATTCTATTGACGATGATCCTTTTCAGCCTAATATTGGTCCTTTTGGATATAAACACCTCACCACTTCTGAAGTGCTTTTGGCTGAATACCGTCCTAATAATTCAATATCCCTTGCTGTTCTGACTGATGATAATTGTTCTAAACTTTACAGTTTACTTTATAATCACCAGTCCTACTTTGACGAAATTCATGTCTTACATACTGGCAAAAGTAAATTTATTCAGTCCATTTGTGCTGCTTTCCGTGCCAATTATTATCATAAACCTTTCAAAAATAATTTTTCCTATCTTCGGAATTATCTTAAAAGTAAGATTTCAACATCCTGGATTTTATTTTTAGATACTGACGAAACCATTCTTCATTCGGATTTTTCCCAACTTTCTCAGATGATTCTCCGTGACGTTGACGGTTATCTTTTTATTGTCTGGAACTTTCAGCCAAACGGATCTGTTATTTTTTCGGATAATGTTCGCCTTATTAAAAACACAGATAAAATTTACTGGTCTCACCCTGTCCACGAGTCTGTTTCCGAATCCGTTCGCTTAAATCACCTTGACATTATTCCCTCTCCCATTCCTATCCGTCATTCCGGATTTTTAGAAGATCAGTCTATTAAATCTAAAAAATCTAAACTTTATCTCAGTATTTTACGCGGTGAAAATGCCAATCACCCTTCCGATCCATCTGTTTATTTCCATCTTGCTTTTCACTATTTTGAAAATAACGATATTCAGACCGGACTCTCTTATCTTGATAAATGTATTTCTTTAGATCCTCGCTTTTTTCTTGCTCATAAAGAATTAGGTTTGCGTTATTGTAATATGGCTCTCGATCATCTTAAATCCTGTCTTGATTCTATTCCCCGCGGCCATTATTATTTCGATTATATTTCTCGTCTTTACGACTATATTTCTGGTGTTAATTCAATCGAGTTTAGAGGCTAACCTTGGCTAAAATTAGATTTAGTTCTTTGATTTCTGACATTCGTGGTACGCTTGGCTCAGACGTTTTTTCTTCAGTTGGTCCTTTTAATTACGTTAAAAAACTTCCCGTTTCCGTTTCTCAGCCTAACACTTTTCGTCAAATGCAGATAAAATCAAATCTTTGCTATTGTTCTAAACTTTGGAATAGTGTTTCTCCAGCCTGTCAGGACCTTTGGCAGAAATACGCCGGCCTTAAAAAAGGATTTTATTTTGGGCGCCATGCTTTTATTTCTTTGAATTGTCATCTTCTTAACGCTTCTCATTCTGATCTTACCGTATTTATGCATCCTCCTCAACGACCATCAACTCCTGTATTTCCAAAGAATTTTTCAGTTGTTCAGGTTTCCGGATCTCGTTTTTGTTTATCCTGGACCTCTCCTCTTTCATCTTCTCTCTATGTCACTGCTCATTATCGCTTGCACAAAGGTTTCTGTCTTTCTCACCCTAACTTTGGTCTCTGCCCTACTATCGGTTATCGCCCTTCCTTTCGTTTTATCGAATCTGTCCGATCCGATTCTGGTTATATCGTTTATGATTCTGATTGGCCCGCCAACACTCGTCTTTATTTCAGGCTTAATAGTATCGATCTCAATGGCAGGACTTCTCCTTTTACTCACTCGGTTTTCATCACTCAGGTCTGATCATGGTTAAGATTACTCCTAGCGCTCTTATCACAGGTATTAAAGGAACTCTTGGCGGTAACACTTTTCAGAATTGGAAAGGTTCTATCGTTCTGCGTCGTACTCCGTCTCCCTCCAGTGTTATTACTGCTAAAAAAGCCTTAGTTGAGGGAATTAATTCAACAATATCTGGCTGTTATTATTCTCTTTCTACCGATTTGAAAAATTCCTGGGGTTATTTTGCTTCTCTTATCAGTTCTACTATATCGGGTTCTGATGCCTTTCAGAAAGTTAATGTCGCAAATCTTTCCCGCGAACATCCCGCGCTTTGTGCTTACGATACCCCGCTTTGTACTTATAATCCTCCTTTTACTCCGGTTTATACCGGCGGTCGTTATTGTCTTAAATACGATCGTTTTGAATTTTATTGGGGTACTCCCGCCTGTCTTACCGTTTACGTTACCGGTTATTATTCCGCTCAGGTCGGTTACTCAAATGAGAATTGGCCGACCTTTAGAATGGGTTCTACCGTTCTTTCTAATCTCGGTCGTATTTGTTTTGACGCTTCCGAGTATCAGATCGGTCAGATTTTCAGACTTCGGGGTGATTCTATCACTCCTTACGGAGTTACTTCATCCAAATCTGCTTTAGTCTCTGCAGAGAAGGTTTCAACTTTCTCCTATCCACCCTTACTTTTTATCCTGGATTCTGAATATTCTAAATGTATGAAGTTTATGATTCCCTCAAATGAGTATTCTCAGATATTGCCGGATTGGTCCGGTTCTCCTGGCTATCTTAATGGTCCTAGAGGTATATGTTCAGACGAGGATTATATTTATATTACTGACACTTATAATCATCGAATTTGTAAGTTTAATAAAACCGATCTTTCCTTTGTTGCTTCTTTTGGCTCTTTCGGATCCGGTAACTCTAATTTCTCATATCCTAAAGGCATTTGTTGCGACGACACTTATCTTTATATCTGTGATTCTGGCAACAATCGTTTAAAAATGCACCTTAAATCTGATCTGTCTTTTTATGGTTCTTTTGGTTCTTATGGATCTGGCAGTCGAAATCTTGATAATCCATCTGGTTGTGATTATTTCAATTATTTTGTTTATATCTCCGATTCGGGTAACAATCGTGTTCAGTGTTTTTTGACTTTTTTACGTACTTTTGAAGGTTCTTTTGGTTCTCATGGCTCTGGTGATGATCAGTTTGATAATCCTATCGGTATATCTTGCAATTCTGGATTTATTTTTATTGTCGACAATGGCAATTCTCGAATTTCTGTTTGGGACATTGGCTCTTGGTCCCATTTGTCTAATTTTGGTTCCTATGGTTCAGATGATGACCAGTTTGATGATCCCCGTTATTGCTGTTTAAATTCCAGTTATCTTTATATCACTGACGCTGGCAACTTTCGTGTTGTATATTACAATTTAGATACCCTTTCTTTTTCAGGTAAGTTCGGACAGGAGGGAGAGGCCCCATGGCAGTT
>Ga0265293_10008871_pt1 | contig 14678 bp, 11 predicted proteins | sample Munlanlewell138R_FD_192505 | JGI IMG/M metagenome (GOLD analysis project Ga0265293, IMG submission 192505) | Leachate microbial communities from a municipal landfill in Southern Ontario, Canada - Leachate well 138R | ecosystem: Engineered > Solid waste > Landfill > Unclassified | place: Canada...
ACTTGTACATACGGGTTTAACGTAAAAACTATTCGATGATTTTCACCTTTAGTTTTTTTACTCCAGCACCTATCATGCCTATTTGTCTTGCAGCACCTTTTGATAGGTCGAGATCTCTGCCAGCTATAAAAGGACCTCTGTCATTAATTCTTACAGTCACTTTTTTGTCTGTATCTTCGTCCCAAATCATTAATTTTGTATCAAATGGCAAAGTTTTGTGGGCAGCTGTTAGCATATTCATATCGAATATTTCGCCATTAGCAGTGTATTTTCCATGAAAATCATCGCCATAAAAGCTACAAGTCATTGTTTGCCAGCCAGACTTTGTGCCCGAGCTTTTGGGTTTATAAGTGCTTGATGAGGTCGTGCTTGCTGCGGAATTAGAATAAATAACAGCGGGGGAACATGCATTGAGTAATAAAAGGGTTAAGATAGACAGGATGAGCAGAGCCCCTTTATTGTTTATATATTTCATAGTCTATAACCCAGAGAGATTTGGTTGTTCCAGCCCAGATCGCCCATTGAGGCAACACCATAGTCAAGTTTATAGTTTTTATAACGAATACCAAAGCCTGCAGATAGTCCTGACATAGCGTCGTAGGTGCCGCCTGCACGATAGTCAGAGGAACGACTATCAAAGCCAGCTCTGATCGCCATTATAGGCACAATATCGTATTCAATACCAAGTTTAGCATAAAGATCATTATCTTTTGGTCGGGTCAGGTCAAGACTGCCTCGCATTTTTTCATTAATTGTATATTTTGCACCGACAGAATAAACAGTTGGCATTTTCTCTTGTATTTTTTCTTCTGTAAAATAAGTTAATTGCAAACCAATATTGCGTACGCTGGCACCGATCATAAGGTTTTCATTAACAGTCTGATGTATCACACCCAAATCCACGACAGCAGCCGAAGCGGAGACATCATCGAGGCTCTCAAAAATATATTTCACATTTGCACCAAAGTCCAACATCTCATTCATGGTTTGAGCAAAAGTCATACCCACAATAAAGTTTGATGCGGAGAATTCACCATCGAGGGCATATGCTCCATCTGGTGCGATAATAGTTCTTTGTATCGATCCTGAGTTCAGATATTGGGCAAAGATAGCGATTTTCATTTGCTCACTATATGGTTTTGCAAATGCAAAAGAGCCGCCATTCATGCCATCAACATAGTTTATATAGTTTGATTTCATACAGGTCTCTGTGTGTTTTGCTATTCCTGCAGGATTGAAATAGACCATATCGATATCATCGTCTGCGGTAAAGGCATTTGCCATTCCGAGAGCGTGGGCAGAATAGTGTAACTTTAAAAATTGAAAGCCAGCGGTACCGGCATTTTTGTATGTGGCAAATAATTGCAAGCTAATAAAGAGACAGGTCAAGAGCACTGCGGTTTTTTTAATTGGCATCTTCTATTCCTTTTAGTAATTGATATGCTTCATCTACGGTCTCAGCTTTGAGGAGTGCATTTTGTAAAAATTCATCGTGCATAGACTTTGAAATCTGGCTGAGGATTTTTGTATATTCTGAGTAAACATCTGAGGGTATAGCGATTAAAAAGATTATACTGACAGGTTTATCATCTATAGAGTCAAAGTTAATGGCATCTTTGCTGGTCATAAAGACACAAGAAAGCTCGTTTGCTGCACTGCTACGCCCATGTGGTATGGCGATACCTCTGCCAATACCAGTTGACATAATGTCTTCTCGTTCATAAACATCTCTTGTGAATTGGTCTTTGTCTGAAAGCTTGCCATTTTGATATAAAACGTCAATCATTTTGCATATAGCGTGCCCTTTGCTGGCTATATCTTGTTGTAATAATACTAAGTCTTTATCAAATATTTTCATTTAAACCTCTAATTTATATTCTTTCGCATTTACAATAATTTTTGATTCATTAATTGTCAAGAATTGTTTTTCTTTTAAGACAAATTTACCATCTATGATGACGTTAGAAACTGCAGAAGTATTTAATGTGTAAACAATTAGCGAATATGGATTATAGTATGGTTGTGCTTCGATTGAGGCAGTATCGAGTGTGATCAAATCAGCTATTTTGCCAATTTCAATTGAACCAAACTTATCTTCTGCCCCCAAAGCCCTGGCAGCATTGAGAGTAGCCATTTTTAACACATCTGATGCAGGTAGGATGGTGGGATCTTGATTGAGTGCCTTGTGAAGCTTTGCAGTGAGACTCATCTCGTCAAAGATGCTCAGATTATTATTGCTTGCCACGCTATCTGTGCCGATACAGAGATTGATCTCATATTCGAGATACTTTTTGATCGGGGCAAAACCTGATGCTAATTTGAGATTGCTCTCGGTGTTTATACAAACGCTGACATTATGCTTTTTGAGCAATTCCATCTCTTTTTCATCTACGTGAACGCCGTGAGCAATCGTCAATCTATCGCATAATAAGCCTATTTTATTGAGGTATTCAATAGGCTTAAGATTGTGTTCTTTAATGCATTGCTCAACTTCAAAAGCAGTTTCTGAGAGATGAATATGTATCAGAGCATTTTCTTTTTGGGCAATATCTCTGCACTTTTTTAAAGTTTCTTTGCAGCAAGTATAAATAGCATGTGGTGCTAAGGTGAAAGTCAATGTTTGCTGATCTTTAAACTTCTCTTTTAATATATTTATCTGTTCAAAAGAGCTTTTGGGTTGATGAAAATCACCCATTGGAAAATCGAGACCAATATCACCAATATTGGCTCTGATACCTGTATCTATGCATGCTTTAGCAGTTTGTTCTGGAATGAAGTACATATCATTAAATTGGGTGATGCCATTTTTGATCAATTCAGCAATGCCATGCACAGAAGCATGATAAACAAAGTCTTTGGAAATATGTTTTGCTTCGTTGGGCCAAATATAGTCTTCGAGCCATGTTTGGAGAGGTAAATCATCAGCTAAGCCTTTGAAATAAGACATAGGGATATGGGTGTGCATATTGATAAAACCAGGTAAAAGAATTTTGTTTTTAAGATTGTAAACCTCTTTTGCTTGATATGATTTCTGCGCCTGAGTCGACTCTATAATGTCGATAATCTTATTTTCGTTGATGATAAGTGCATGTTGAGTGAGTATTCTATCGTCTTGATCAAGTGTAACAATAGTTGCGTTGTCTAAAATTAAATCACAGTATTTCATAATTCACCTCTTCTGAGACTTTTTTATATTTTATTATTTTCGTCAATCTTTTTTCGAGTTTGAGCTTATTCTTTTATTTTATAGCTTTTTATGAAAAAAATAATCGCCTTTTAATCCGCTCTGAGAGGCTGTTTTATAAATTTTATGAAAATAGTTTTGAGAAAGCTCACTTTTTGGACGCATATATAAGTAGAGGGAGATAAATAATCGAGCAATGCAGATTAACAATAACTTAAAGATATTAGTAGTATAATTAACTAATTTATAGTCAATTATATAGTATTTTCACTTTTTTGAAAATAAAGCTTGCCAAGTTTTAGTTAATTTGCTATTATTGACACAAATAAAGGATATACGGAGGAAAAAATGAAAAAACTAATGGCACTGATGCTATCAATTGTGCTTATCGGCTCTCTTTGGGGACTATATGATGGGCAAGGTACGTTTACAAAGATTAATTCTATCGATGAATTAGAAACTGGGTATTATGTAATTGCAAATAGTGGAGATAGTTTTGCGATGAATAATAACAATAGTGGGAGTTTTTTTAACAAAACAGATATTACTCCTGTAAATAATGAAATGACTGATCCAGCTAATAGCATTGTTTGGAAACTTGAATATGTAGGAGATAGCTGGACTATCTATAATGAAGGTAGTGGTAAATATGTATCATATACTGGAAGTAGCAACCATGCCTATGCTGTTGATAATGCAGACAATAATAATCAGAAGTGGACTATAACATATGCTAATGATGTGTTTATTTTTACAAACAAAGCTGTTACAGATAGAGTATTGCAGTATAATGCAAGTGCTCCAAGATTTGCATGTTATACAACAAATCAACAGAAATTACATCTATACAAAGTAGGTGAGCTGAGCAATGATCCAATAATAACTGTAAGCACAGAAGAACTTGAGGATTTTACATATGTATTTGGTAATGGTCCATCAGCTGCGCAATCATTTAATCTTTCAGCTGCAAATCTGACTGATAATATCAGCATTGAAGCAGAAGACAGTTTTGAAATATCATTAAGCGTAGATACAGGCTATGCAAGTGAACTGACAGTTGAGCCAGTGGATGGAGAACTTAGTGCTACACCTATTTATGTGAGGCTTAAAGCCGGTTTAGCTGTAGATGAGTATTTAGAAGATATCACTATTAGTTATACAGGTCTCGATGATATCACAGTTGTATGTCTTGGAGAAGTAACAGCAGCAACACCTACATTAGTAGTATCAACAGAAACTATATCAGGTTTTGCTTATGTGGTAGATAATGGTCCATCAACAACAAAAACTTTTACAATAGAAGGTTTTTATTTAGAAGATGATATATTTATTTTAGTAGATGATGAATATGAAATTTCATTAAGCCAAGATACTGGCTTTGCTAATGCACTTGAAATAGCAGCTGTTGCTGGTAATGTCGCAGAAACAACAATCTACGTAAGATTAGTGGCAGGCCTTGGAATAGGAAATTATAATAATAAAACTATCTTAATTTTCTCTGACGATTTAGATAAAGAAATCACATTAAATGGTAAAGTAAATGCACCTGCTCCGACCACGGAAGTATTACTACGTCCAAGCCACGTTGATATAAGCAGTCCTGAATCAGAAAGTGCAGTATTGATGAGACTTTCAAACTACCCAACTGACGATCTTAGATATAGAATCTTCAATGGTAGTATCGGCCAATACAACTGCTGGGATGGTGAAGAATTTGTAACAGTTACACATTATCAAGATAGCCCACAAGTTCCAGGCGATGCTACAAATTCGACGACATGGTGGATCATCTATCAGAGAGGAACAAATAATAGCACAGCAGGTACTTATCGTGATCGCCAGGGTCCTGGATATGATGACAACTATAAAACTCAAGCATTACCTGCAGCAACAGCAATGGGCACAAGATTTGCACTGGAAGGCATAATAGCTGGCAGCCAATTTGATTTAGATTTAAAGTATGTTGTGTTGGGTTATGATGCAGAAGAAGTTTTGGTAACAGCGGGCTCTTCAGCACTTGAAACAGGAGTTTTTGAGTTATTGGTTCCAGAAGGAATAGTGATCACAAAAGTGGAAGTTCGTTCAATCACTAATGAGTTAATGTTTACAAAAGAAGGATATTGGGATGAACCAACTACAAACCTTACCCTTCCTGTAACTTTCTCATCATTTGACGCAGTAATGACAGGGTCAAACACAGTTTCATTACAATGGACAACCCAATCAGAATCAGATATTTATGGCTATTATATCTATAGAAGTAATACAGAATCACAAGTTGATGCGATGAGAATCTCCACATTGATTCCAGCAGCAAATACAACATGTGCACAAAACTATGAGTATCAAGATGCAGAAATTGAGATGAACGAAACATATTATTACTGGATCAGTTCATACGAGAGAAATGGACATACAGAGTTTTATGGACCAAGAGTCGTTCATACCGAAGATACTAATATTGTGCCAAGCTTGCCAGAGATTACGACATTGACTAAAGCGTATCCAAACCCATTCAATAGCAATCAAAGCCAAAACATAGAAGTGAAAGTAAGAGAAACAGAGACAGCAAGCCTTAATATCTTCAATATCAAGGGTCAAGTAGTGAAGACTTACAATGATCTTAGTGCAGGTACTCACACAATCACTTGGGATGCAAAAGACAATAATAATAACAAATGTGCAAGCGGTATTTACTTCTACAAACTTACAAGCCCAAGCACAACAATGATGAAAAAAGTAATGATTATGAAATAAAGTCTGTGACTTGAAAAAATATAACGGGAGATTCGTCTCCCGCTTTTTATTGTTAAAATGATTGATGTTTTATGAAGTTTAAAGTGTTATCTGATAGAATGATAACATTTTGTATAAATGATTTATTAATTACAGTTTAACCATATCCTCGTCTCCAACATATTCTTGATAAGATATTTTATCAAAGCTGGAGAATTGTTTGAGCTTGTCCACGATATTCTCTATACTATCTAATATTCTTTGCAACTGCTTATTATCTTCTAATTCTGGGTGCTTGATTTTTATCAGTTCTACATTGCCTTGTATGACAGCTAATGGTTGACTAAGCTCATGATTTGTTGTTAATGCCATTGCCAACACGCTCTTTAGTTTTTCCATTTCAATTGTTTTTTCTTGTTGAACTTTCAAGTTAAGCAGAGCATTTGCAAGGTCTTGTGTCGACTCAGTCAGCTCTTTGTTTTGCTGAATAATTAGTTTAATGGCAAATCTATTTGTTACATGTATTCTTATCCGAGCGAGTAATTCCTGGTGATTAAAAGGCATAACCAAATAATCAGCAGCACCGGCATTTAAGCATTGTACGACTTCATCTGGTTCTTTCATTGTAGTGAAGATAATAATTGGAATACTATCGATTTTGTGAATTGTTTTGAGCTTTTTTAATAATGCTAAGCTATCCATATTTTGGATATCCACACTCAGAAGAATCAAATCAGGTTCATTTTCGAAAGCAACTTCAAGTGCTGAATTTATAATCTTGAGCTTGTAAAACATTATATGAATTTTCTTGTAAAAGCTCAGTAATGGCTTTAATGTTTTTATCAAGATTGCAAATAATTAGAATCTTTGCATTGTTTAAATACTTCTTTAATCTACGTAATCCCAAAATAAATCCTCCTTTATATAAAAATAAGCAATTAATTGTAAAAAGCAAAATAAGTTTATTATAAAACACATTTGCCAAATAATTAATTTATTCTATTTTTGTAAAATAAGGCTTGACTAAAACACTATATTTAGTAAATTACATCATGGAGGATTCTTTGGACTTTAATCAAGTAAAACAAAAAATAGCGAGAGGTCTTGAACAGCTAAAAAAAAATGCAGCTTCGTTAAGCGTTAAAGATGCTGATCTTATTGACAAGTTTATTGAGCAGAGCTTGTCATATGGTTTTACAGAGCTATTGGTTGAAAGCATTATCTTAAAGAGCACATATCTTGCAAATATCGACAAATATGATGAAGCTATTTCTGTCATAGAACAAGCTTTAGCAATAGCTCAAAAGTATGAATCTAACTATTTATTGGGATTGTCATATAATCGAGCAGGAGCGATTCATTTTAACTATTGCCTCTATGAGTTGGCTATTGATAACTTTTTAAAAGCGGTAGATTTTTTACAAAAATCAAATGATAATTTGCAGACTTGTTATGCTATGAGAAATATTGGTGTTTCATATTTGAGAAAAAATGAAGATATAAAAGCATACGAGTATTTGCACAAAGCTTTACAATTCTCAGAAGACAATAAACTTAGAGAAGCAAAGGCAAGCATATTATCATGGTTAGGAATCTTGGGAAACGAGCAAGAAAACTATGACAAGGCAGTGGAATATTTAATTGAATCTAATAATATCTTTTTAGAATTTGAAAACTATTTTGACTATGCCGTTAATTTAAATATTATCGCAGTTTCATATATTTACAAACAGCCACATTTAGCAGTCGAATACCTGTTAGAAGCAGAAGAAATAGCAAAAAAATATAATTATGTATTTGTTTTGGCAGATATTTCTCACAATCTTGGTTTGGCACACGGAGAACAAAATAAACATGAACAAGCACTAACACATTATTTTGAATCACTTGAATATCGCAAATCTGCTATGATTAACGACAAGCTTTCTAACACATTGCATAATATCGGGAATATTTACAATACTCTGAACAAGAAAGATCTCGCATTAGAGTATTTGTATAAAGGATTGGAAATAAGAGAGAAAGTCAATTATCGTTTCAAAATAGCCGAAAGTTATATTTCTTTGTCAAATGCATATATGACTCACCACGACTACGACGAAGCATTTAAGGCATGCAATAAAGCATTAGAATATGCTGTAGAATTCAATGACTCTCTCCAATTATCCACAATATATAACACTTATTGTGATTACTATGATAAAATAGGTAATTTTAAAAAAGCACATGAATTTTTTACGCTCTATTGTGCAGAATATGACAAAATGAATGTAGAGAAAACACAGAAAAGCCTGCAATTAATGCGTAAAAAATTGAACCTTAATTCTATTGAACGAAATGCTAAAATCAAAGTACAGGAAGAAGCACTGAAAGGTGAAATAGCAATGGCTGTTACAGCAAATCATTATATTAATCAGCCACTGATGGTTTTGCAAGGAAATCTCGATCTAATAAACGCTAAGCTTAGCATAGCAAAACTTGATTTAAACAAAAAAGAAAGAAATAAAGTACAAGAACTTATTGATACAATTAATAAAGTACTTATTGTTTTTAGAAAAATGGTTGAGATTTAAGATTTTATGAATGATTTATACAAAGAAATTAAGACTTTAGTTGAAAAAGATACTTATAATTTCTTGAAAGACAAAGAGACATATAAGCAGATAATAAATAATTATTTGAGACTAATAAGCAATCATGATTTAAATGAGTGGCATTTAAAATTAAATCTTTTGTTATTGCCATTATGTGATGATTATGAGTTTAAAAAAGTAAAAGAAAAATGCATTGAAATAGAAAAGTTAATCAAAGATATTAATCTTAAAGCATTTATGTTTATGACATTTGCCAATATTCATCGTAATAGATTTGAGAACATAGCTGCAAAATCATATTACGAACAAAGCCTGACTATACTCAAGGAAATAGGCAAGGAAAAAGAAAGCCTGCTGGTTGAGCTTAACTATGCAATATTGCTTGTTAGAATGGATAATATCTTTGAAGCATATAAGATTTTGACAGCTTTGATTGAAAAAGGTTTTATCAAAGAGGATAACTCTAATCTAATGGTTGCATATTCCTGGCTTGGAGTCATAGAAGGCAAGTTTAAAAACTATTGCAAAAGTATTGAATATGAGCTGTTATGCAAAGCTATAGCTATCGAAGAGAATGATATGTATGCCTATGCAGTGTTGCAAAACTCGCTTGGTATAAACTATTATTACCTCGAGCAGTATGAGTTAGCCCTTCAATCTTACAATGAAGCTATTGAATTAGCAACAAAACAATCAAACTTCGATCTGCTTGCTGATGTATTACATAATGTTGGGAATGTTTACAAGAAACATGGTGGCTTGAAAAAAGCTGAAGAGTATTATCTTAAAGCACTTAATTTAAAAGGGACAGAGCCAAATCTGAATAATCTTGCAGCATCTTATGCTGAATTGGGTAATCTTTATCTTGATATGCAGAGATTTGAAGAAGCTAAGACACTTCTGTATAAAGCATTGCATATTCGAAAAGAATACAAACTTAGCAAAACCATTGTTAAGAGTCATTTAGACTATGCTAACTATTTTGTACTCACAAAAGAGTTCGATATCGCACGCTCTATTATCGAACGAGTAATAAGAAATTTTGATGAACTTGATTATAATAATCTTGAAAAAGCATATGGCATGTTTGAAACAATCAGTATAAATCAAGAAGATTTTGAGTCAGCCTTAAAATATGCAAAACAGAAAAAAGAATATCGAGAAAAGTTCAATCAGCAAGAATCGCAGCAGTCAATAGAAGACTTGAAAATAAACTTTGATTTAGACATCATAAAGGATAATGTACAGAAGAAGATAAATCTTGAGAAGCAAAAAATTGCATTGAAACGAGGAATTGAAGCAAAAGAACAAGTTGAAGAGCCTATAATAGAAATTAAAAACAACTTGAAGTGCATTGAGAAGTCTTTTCATAAACAAAATATTTATTATATATATGAGCAAAACTTTGCAAAAATGTATGCTGCAATTAAAAAAATAGAAGAAACCCTCAATACTTTTGAAAACAATAAAGAGATTATCTTTAAAAAATACCTTGAGACAGAAGAAATGGTTGAGTTTATTGAACAGCCAAGTTTGGAAAATAGCTTTAATTGAGTTTTGTTTTGATACTTTTAATAAACAAAAAACCGCATTATCATAATGCGGTCTTAAACGATGAACTGACTAAGCTCTTTAGTCTAATTCAAACAACTCATATACCTTAAATATTTTTCTTAGACCTGGAACAAGCTCATACTCAATAGAATCGGCAAGCATAATCCAGTCTTGTCTTTCTTGTAGAATAATTATATCTTCTAATTTCTTTTCTATTTCGCTAATAATCTCTTTAAAGCTACGATTATCATCGACCATACTTGTTAGTGGCTTATTGATCAATAATGCAGCATCTTCAAGTATTTTGAAATACCATTGCAAGTTGTCGATTCCTTGTATAAAGTATTGATTAGCGAGTTTTTCATCTTCAGTCCTAAAAGAGTTTGCAATTCGTTCAAAATCCTCAAGTATAACTAAATATTGTTTTTTTGAATTGATCAATACTTCATTTGTAAAACGGGTGGGCTCTTCAGCTTTGACGCTTAGGCGGTCTTCATCAAGCAAGTATATTTTGTTTGCATTGTAAAACCAATTTGATTCTAAAGTTCGATCATTTAGCGATATTTCTGTAATTACATATCCTCTGGGGATACGAGTTTCGATTTGAGAAACTACGTCTAAAAGAGTGCTAATCGATGCGACCTTGATCTCAAAAACGCTATCATTTAGTTGAATCTGCATTATTTTCTCCTATTTTTCAGTCTAATAATAATCAATTAATTCAGTTAGCAACTTCAATTGCTTACTAAGTTTTTCATATAAAGAGATGGTTTCTTTTGTAAGTTCGCCCAAGTCTTCGATTTCTAATTGTGATTCAGTAAAGCTTAAGTGAAGAAACCAATCATAAATCACACTATGCTCTTTTGCCTGAATAAACATTGTGTTTTTCAAGCTTATTACATTTGACCAAATTGACTTAATCTTGTCAAGATTATTTTTAATATTTCTTGAAAGTATTACAATTTCTCTTAAATACATGATTATCTGTTGGCAATAAGCAAGTAATATTTGGCTTGCTTGCTTAATCTGCTCGTAATTATAATCGCCTCTATCGTAATGATTGTTAATAAATTGCATGTATTCTTTGACAATGATTTCTTGATTGTGAAACGTATTATTTAAGGTGATAGCCCAAATACAGCGTTTTAGCTCGAATAATAATTCTTTCTCTCTGATTTGCCTCTTAGTAAGAGGCACCCAATGAATATAGCCGAATAAATCGACTATCGACTTCCAATATAGTACATTTTTGAAGTATAAATCTTTGGTGTTTGGGTTAAACTTCTTTTCAATCAAGCCAATCACTGCAGCAGGAATAATCATATAGTGGCAATTCCAATGAGGGCATATATAGCTAAAACTGCATGGATGGCAATCAATATCGGCTTGTAAGGCGATGACTTTTTCACTGTAAGCACCTGTTTCCCACATTGATACGGGACCCAAAGAGAGATTGATAATAGGTACTTTCACACATGCAGCAATATGCATAGGTCCGGTATCATTGGTTACAAATAAATCCATCAGAAATATTGCACTAATGAGCTCGTCGAGCTTGAACTTTCCAATCCAGTTATGGAAATTATCTTGTTTTATGTCATTAAAATAATCTTTTACATCGGTTTCTTTATAACCACCAAAAAGAAAAAGCTCATATTCAGTGTTTTTTACAAGAACAGATATCACTTCTTTAAAATACTCGATGGGCCAAGTCTTGTTAGACTGACTTGCACCCACATGGAAGCCAATCCTATACTTACCATCACCCAAATTTACATCTATCTTTTTATCGGTTTTTATATGGTAATCTGCAATATCAAAACTTGTGCCTGCTATGCCTGCAAATATATTTACCAAATTAAAGCTGTGATCTCCTAAATTGTGTTGATTCGATAATAAAAAAGAAGACCAATCAGATTTGACGCTTTGTTCGCCATCGGCTGTTATAATCATGCCTCGTTTTTCTTTTGCATCAATCAAAGTGCTGAGATATGAAGATTGTAATGACATGATTGGGTTTACTAACAAGTCGTAATTTTTGCTGTTTAGATAGTCAATCTTTGTCTGTAATTCTTCATATCCACCCCAAAAATCTGAATGTATATTATCAACAAGGCTCTTGTCATCGAGGCTGATAATCTCATCGATTCCGTCTATATTGCTTAAAATACCTGCAAAAGAAGACATAGCTAAAAAATCGATCTTACAATTTGGATATTTCTTTTTTAATCCTCTCAAAAGACCGATTGATTGAATTATATCGCCTAAACGTGTTAAATTTATCACCAATACATTGTTCATCTACTCACCCTCATAAAACGTCTCTAACAGCTTAAAAATGGCTTTATAACGTATATTATCCTTCTCTTGTTCAAATGCCTTGAAGATAGATTTTGGGTCATTACGTAGAGCAGGATTGATGCTATTTAAAACCTCAATAAACTTTTTATCATTAATCTTTAAGGCAAGCTCGGTAACTCTATTTTGCTCAGCTTCTACCCTATTAGCTAATATTGGGTTTGCTTTTACCAATATAGCTAAGGCTGCTATCATTCTGTGCTTATATGTATATCTGTTCATTGTTTTTTGATAACCATTTTTGGCAATCTTTTCTCTTATATCGCTATTCTTTAGATAAAAGTCAATCTTGTCAATTGCTTCAGGAATGCTACTAAAGACAACCAAGTCTTCATCAGGTGTAAAAAACTCTCTGATCACCTGAGAATCATCTACTAATTGAAAGCCACCACATGCTAAGATTTCAAATGTACGAGGATTAACAAAGTCTCCAAACTTGTTAAATATATTTTCATCCATCGAAGAATGCAGGTTTATATTGATTTTACTATTTTGATATATTTTTACTGCTTGAGGTATACTAATACGTTCATCTTGTAAAGGGCATTTGTTTTTGAAATGCTCAAAATCATACCAGCCTGTGCCCCACATTTTTAAGTCATAATTATGGATTTGCGTAAAGAAGTTTACACGATTGGCAAATGCGGCACCCATAAATGAAACATCAGCATGGTAAAAGCTATCTTCTCTTTTATCATTTTTAGCCAGTTCAATTAAATTATTATCAGCTGCCATTGGTAAGTAAAAGCCCTTATTTGGTGCATATTCTTCAATAATACTTTCAAATTCACCACGTTGTATATAAAAAAATGCATCAATATATTTCACAACATCAGACCAATACGGAAATCTTCGATAATCCTCAACAAACCAAAAAGCGACGATTGTGCCAGTTTTTCGAATAGCATTTATAACTTGGTAATCTATTGGTGCTTGGGCTAAGCAAAAGATAATATGAGGTTTAAATTCAACGAATTTCTCCCATAGTAAATCGCTTAATACTTCTGTAAGCTTTTGGATTAAGCCGTTTTTGTTTTTACTATTTTGTAAAGTATACTGAAGTATTTGATTGGCAATTGAATTATCCATGTTTTCAACTGTGCAGCCTATTTTATTAAAAGCATTGCTCACATATTCAGCAGTAGTAAAAGAGCCTCCATATATTGGAAAGTTGACTAATACGCGTATTTCATCAGCTTTGATTTGATAGTCTGTTTTTTCAGTCTGTAGACGTTTATTTGCCTCATTGAAAAACTCTTCTTGCCAACGATATTCTGATCTTAATGTTAAGCTTAGGTGCTCTGGTAAATAGGGCACATTGTCTAAATCGCTGATAATCTTTATTTTTGAGAATATATCATCAATAACTTTTGTTTCTTTGGCTATATCAATCAGTTCAGTGAGCGATTCTAATACATAAATATTTGTAAAGCTCTGCAATAATGGTCGAATATGATAGCCAAAACCCAAGCCATACACAACTATAGGCATATCTGGTGAAGGATTTTGCCTTAATATTTGCTCAGCTAATCTCTGTCCCTCAATCACAGCTTGATAACTACTGTGAACTGAGATATCATTAATCATTGGTATCAAAGATCCATCTCGTGCTATCTCAACACTTATTTTCAAAGCCATTTTATCACCTTTCTGTGTATCAAATTAGTTGTAAACTATCATAAGCAACCATAATATAAATGCCAAAAAAGTAAATATTTAAATCTTCTGATATTCATATTTGTTAGCAAAAAGATAAAGCTCAGCCAAATCATTATGAAAGATTACACAGCCAGCATAATAATCGAAAGCTGGGTCAAGCAACTAAAAACATTAAAGAATAGGCTGGTGTTTAAACAATTATCAGACGATTCACACAACTATGTATGGTCTTTTCCAGGCTTCTGCAGCAAAAAATGGAGCGGGTTACGGGGTTCGAACCCGCGACCCTCAGCTTGGGAAGCTGATGCTCTACCGACTGAGCTAAGCCCGCATCCAAAGACAATTTACATTTACACAAATCAAAATATTTGTCAAGTATTTTATCCAAAGTATTAAAAATACTTTCTATTAAAAAATATAATAAATCTTTCCTTATCTTATTCTTATAAGTAGCCTGTTTTGAATTTAAGTATGAGAAGATATTTTTCGTAAACAAAGGCAAACTGAAAGTTCTTATAAAAAGCGATTTATAAGAATTATATATAATGCGTATCAGATCTAAACGATGAGCAAATACACTTAGTTAGATGCAC
>Ga0265293_10008872_pt1 | contig 14678 bp, 14 predicted proteins | sample Munlanlewell138R_FD_192505 | JGI IMG/M metagenome (GOLD analysis project Ga0265293, IMG submission 192505) | Leachate microbial communities from a municipal landfill in Southern Ontario, Canada - Leachate well 138R | ecosystem: Engineered > Solid waste > Landfill > Unclassified | place: Canada...
GCATACGCTATATTTAAAACTATATCATCATCTAATATACGGCCAGTAATATTAACCCCGATTGGCATTTCATCCACTAAACCACTAGGAATCGTAATACTAGGAAAGCCACCAAAATTACCTATCAATAAATGATTCTCCGACAATAAAGAAAAATCAGAAAAATCATCAATCTCTTCATTTAACAAAGGAGCGATGCCACGAGCAGCGGGTAAAATTAAACCATCATAAATTTTAAATAAGTTATTAATTTGTTCAACAATCATCCTTCTTAATCTTTGAGCGTTACGAAAGAAATTCGCTTGATTTTCTTTTTGTAAAACATAACTACCAAAAATAAAACGTTGTTTTATTGATTGGGAAAAACCTTTCGTTCTGGCATCAAAAATAATATCATCAATCGTATTACCTAGGCCTCTATTACCAAATGGAAGCCCCGTTAAATTAGCATTATTAGAAGTCGCTTCCGCTCCCGAAATAATTAAATAAGCTGGATATAAGGCCTTTAATAATTGTTTATCAATAGTAACCGGTTCAACTACCATGCCTAATTCTTCACAATGCTTTATTGCTAGCTTAAAATTATTAATAATTGAACTCCATTCTTTATTATCATTATCTAAATCAATAATTTCTTTAATATAACATAGCTTTTTCCCTTTAACATTACCATCTAACATATGCTCATAAACTTTATCATCATCTGGTAAAGTCGTCATATCCCTTTCATCATGACCTTTAATAGCATCAACCACATAAGCGGCATCCTTAACGCTTCTGGTCAAACACCCAATATGATCTAGTGAACTCGCCAATGGGAATAAACCGAAACGGGAAATTCGGCCATAAGTCGGTTTAAAGCCAACCACACCACCAAAAGCAGCCGGTCTTCTAATTGAATTACCAGTATCAGAGCCAAGGGCAAAAGGAACAATGCCCAGAGCCACAGCGGCCGTACTACCAGCTGATGACCCCCCTATTATGCGTTTTGGATCCCATGGATTATAAACTTTACCGGTGTGGCCAGTTGTGCCTGAACCACCCATCGCGAGTTCATCTAAAACGGTTTTCCCAATCAAAATCGCTTTTTTCTTTTTTAATTTACTAACTACCGTCGCATCAAAGACCGGACGATACTCTTTTAGAATGTTTGATGAACCCGTAGTTAGAATTCCTTTAGTCGCAATATTATCTTTTAAAGCATAAGGAACACCATAAAGAGGATTATCAATATCCCCTTTTAATTGTTTAGCTTCATCACTGGCCGTCTCTATTAAGGTAACAAAAGCATTATATTGTTGTTGATATTTTTTTGCTCTTTGTAAAGATTCTTCAACTAAAGTCGTTGGGGTTATTTTTTCCCCTTTCAATTGTTTAAAAATATCATCAATTGTTAATTTAAAATTACTCATTTTAGCTAACCACCTTTGGTACCTTTACTTCGTTATTTACTACTTCATTTGTATTACTTAATAACTCACTTGGTAAAAGACAATCAACTATTTTATCTTCCCTTAAAGTAATGTCCTTTAGAGTAAATGGGAAAGTTAAGGGTGACTTTTCAGCAAGACCATCAATCTTGTTCATTAACTGAATATGTTCTAATATTACTTTAAATTTTGCTTGTAGAACATCATATTCTTCATCTTCCATCGCAAACATTAAACTATTCGCACATTTTTTTAATAAGTCCTTATCTACTCCCATTAAATAACCTCCTAAGTCACATGCCAAGACAAAATAATGATTCTAATTATCTATAACATTAAATTAATTAACCTATTGGCGCCTGATGTAGGACTCGAACCTACGACAATCCGGTTAACAGCCGGGTACTCTACCAACTGAGCTAATCAGGCAATTAAAAAACAGTTTCTCTCCTATAAAGGGACGAATAACTGTTAACATTCGCGGTGCCACCCAATTTATCATATCTTTAATATGATCACTTAATCGATTCACCAAAATCGCATAACATGATAACGGGTTACTTCCGGCTTAACCTACTATTGTTTCGATAAGCGACTCCTGAATGTTATTCATACCATCCTTTACTATTAGGTTTACACCATCCCTAACTCTCTATTAGTAGTAGTATTACTTCTTTCAATCACAGTCTCTGTAAAAATTATATAATATCTTATTATGTCTGTCAACTAAGATTATGTATTTTGATTATCATACACTGGATAGTTGTCATTCATTAGGTCTTATAATAATTATTACCACTAAGCCCAACTTTTTGATATAATATTATTAAGTAAGGGAGTGACAATGTGAAAAAATTAATATCAGGCATAAAACCAACCGGCCAATTAACACTTGGAAATTATATTGGTGCCATAAAACAATTTGTTAAATTACAAAATGAATATGAGTCATTTATTTTTGTCGCTGATTTACACGCTATAACTACGCCCCAAAATAAAAAACAACTACAAAAGTTAATTAAAGAATTGGTCGCTCTATATTTAGCTTGTGGTCTTGATTCTTCTAAAAATACTATCTATTTACAATCCGAAAATCCATATCATGCTCATTTATCCTGGGTCTTAAATTGCCACACCTATCTTGGTGAGTTAAACCGCATGACCCAATTTAAAGATAAAGCCGCCAAATTAAAAAAAGAGGGAATTCCCGCGGGTCTTTATACCTATCCCGTTTTAATGGCTAGTGATATCTTGTTATATGATGCTGATGTGGTACCGGTTGGTGATGATCAAAAACAACATGTGGAAATAACTCGTCGCCTCGCCGAACGTTTTAATAATAAATATGGGTCTACATTTAAAATACCTGATGTCATTATTACCTCAACTGGCGCCCGTATAAAAGATTTACAAGATCCGACTAAGAAGATGGATAAATCAAGCGTTTCTGATAAAGGGGTCATTTTAATGCTAGATCCAATCGAAAGTATTAAACAAAAAATAAGGCGAGCCGTTACTGATAATGATTCTATCATTAAATTTGATGAAAAAAATAAGCCTGGCATTTCTAACCTAATTAATATTTATGCCAACCTAAAAGATATTAGCATTAAGGAAACTGAAGAGGAGTTTAAAAAGGCCAATTATGGCGATTTTAAAGAAGCCGTGGCGAATCTTGTTACCGAAGTATTAAAACCAATCCAAGATAAATACCACCAAATAATAAATTCTAATATTATTGATGATATTTTAAATCAGGGTATAGAAAAAGCCCTCCCCATAGCTAAAGCTAAATGCGAATACGTAAGTAAGAAAATAGGTTTAGGCAGGCCCTAAACCCATTTTCTTAAATATGATAATTTAATTAAATTATATAAAGCAAAATGTTGATTAGTCCACTCCTTATTTAACATCCTTTTCATTCTTTTATACATAAAATCAACATCATCGTTCTGATCATTATACCATTCATTATATAAATACTTTAACTTATCAATATTCTTTTCCTGATATATATGGTCAAACTCATGACTGAGGTGTTTTTTTATTTTTCTTTCTAACCGGGTCATAAACACATCTTTTTTTACTTCTTTTTTAATTACTTTATATTCTAATATCGTTATTGTCATCTTTGTTGCCATATTAATTATCTCTGTCTCTTCCTCAATTAAAAAAGCACTTTTAAAAATACTTAGTCCTTTATTATCAAATTCCACCGCTACCGCACGAAAACCATCGGTAAAGATGCCCGCGTAATCGATATGTGAGCCAGACTTACGATTAAATAATTCTGTTTTTTGATATAACAAAGTTAATAATTCCTTAGAAACTTTGATTTTATAATTATATATGTCAAAAAAGGTATTAGAATCCACCCTTAAAATAGATATCTTCTTGATATGCTCAATATCATCAGTTGGTTGCCACTCGTAGAATTCATAAATATAAGGATTATCAGTCCAATTTAATAATACATCATAAATATAACTCATTATTTAATCCCCCTTTAACAAAGATGGTTAAACTAATAATTACTAACCCAATAAGCGCTAGTAAACACTCTATTTGGCCACTAATAAAATATAAATACTCACTAAAACTATATCCTATGGTCATTAAGTTGGTATACATTATTATGTACATAAAACCAATTACCATTAAACCAAAACCTACCAAAAAGAAAAATACTCTATAAACCACTACTACTCACCTACTAAATTCTATTTACTGTTATTACTATTTATTATATAATTATAATATGATGATTATAGGAGGTTAACAATGAATACCATTAAACTTTTTCAATATATACTCTTGGGTATTATCCAAGGATTCACAGAACCATTACCTATTTCGTCTAGTGGTCATCTGGTTATTTTAGGTCATTTATTTAAAACCAATATTTTTACTGACCTAAATTTTGAAATAATGCTTAATTTTGGTTCTTTAATAGCCATTATTCTTATTTATAAAGAAGATATTATAAAAATTATAACCGGCTCTATAGCTTATTTACAAACTAAGAAGCCAAAACATCAACCAGACTTTACTTATATTATGTTACTAATCATTGGAACTATACCAGCCGGAATAGCGGGACTCTTATTTAAAGATTTAATTGAACAATTATTTATTAATAATCTTAAATTAATTGGTTTTAGTTTATTAGTCACCGGTTTCCTTTTATATATTATTCGTAATTCAACCGGAACCATTGATGATAATAAAATTAGTTTTAAAAGTGCTTTTATGGTGGGATTATGCCAAGCAATCGCGTTAATACCAGGAATAAGTAGAAGCGGCATGACAATTGTTGGTGGTCTACTGAATGATTTTAAAAGATCAACGGCTTTAAAATTTTCCTTTTTACTCTACATTCCCGTTAGCCTAGGTAGTTTTATGCTTGGTATAAATGATATTATCACTCACGAACAAATAGCTATCATATGGTTACCATATTTACTGGGAACAATAGCGGCCACTATTGTTACTTATTATACTACCAAATTATTTATTAAAATAACCACCGAGGGTAAACTTATTTATTTTGTTTATTATTGTTTGGTAGTTGGTAGTTTAGTTTTATTATTATTATAAAAAAACATCTTTTTAGATGTTTTTTGATGTTATTTACTTTCACTATCCACTATATTATCTAATATCTCCATATCAACCTGACTAATATGTTCAAACTTCTTAGCTATCTTCTCGGTTGTAATATGGAATATTTCTACATCTTTATTAACCGTTTGAATACTTCGGGCTAGTTTATTCCACCTATCGCGATAACGATTAAATTCAATGCCTAATCTTTTTAATTCACGATGAATTATACCTGCATATTTATCCCTTTCTAAATTTTTAATTATCATTTGAATAACCGTAAGCGTACTAATTAAAGTAGTCGGAGCTGTAATCCAAACTCTTTTTTTATAGGCATACTCAACTAAATCATGATGGTAGGCATTAATTTCCGCAAAAATAGCCTCGGCTGGTAAAAACATTATGGCTTGATCTGATGTCTCACCCGCAATAATATACTTACTAGCAATATCATCAATATGTTTCTTAATATCACTTTTAAATAACTTAGTGGCTTTTTCTCTTTCAATCTTAGTTTTATTTTTATCTACCATCAATTGATAGTTTTCTAATGGGAACTTAGAATCAATTGCCACCGTATTAAGTGGCGGGGGGGCGAATAATACGGCATCAGCAATCACCCCATTTTTAAATTGGTATTGCATTTGGTATATTTTATCATTCTTATCCCCAAAAATACTTACTAAAATGTGTTTCAAATTTACTTCCCCAAAAATACCCCGACTCTTTTTATCAGTTAAAATATCTTGTAACGAAACAATATCGGAAGATAAACTATCAATTTTCTTTTGGGCTTCATCTATTTTTGATAACCTTTCTAAAACCGAGATAAAAGTTTTATTCGTTTGTGCGAAATTTTCATTTAAACGTTCATTAACTTTATCACTAATTAAGTTTAAACGATAATCTAACTTCTCATTTAAGTGATTAAAATCATTTGTTAATTCTTTATTTAATTCCCCCTTAAAATTACTTACTTCTTTTGTGATATTAGTTTCAAAGCGACCTAAACGCTCCGTGATATTGGCCTCATTAATATTTTTAAATATTGATATTGTAACTAAAATGATAATTAATATTAATAAACCAACAATTAAATACTCCATCATTACACTCCTATTCTATTCTTAATTTTCGACTTACCAACTTTGACAAAAAATAAACCACAATTAACATTAAAATTACTTCAATAGTAATAATGGGATTCTTAATACTATCCACTATATTCATACCAATATAACCCCAAAAATAAACAATGACTACTTTTCCAATTAGAAGCGATAATAAGAATTTTCGGGCGGCTATTTTTGACACTCCTGCCCCCACATTAATTAATAAAACTGGTAAAAACGGAATTGCATTTAATATTACCAATTGACTAAATTCGACATTATTAATAAGCGTCATTATTTTGTTAAAGCGGGGTTGTTTTTTAATTTTTTGATATAAATATTTACTAAACCATTTTCTAAAAATTAAAAAAGTTAACATACAACCAACAGTTGTTCCTAACCATGACAAAACAAAACCAAAAACAGAACCATAAGCATACATATTTAAAGTTATAAATAAAGATAATGGTAAAATAGGTACAATGGATTCAAGTACAACAATTATAAAACCTAATAGTGGACCTAATCCTTTTAATGATTCTATAATAAAAATAATAATAAATTCTAAAAATACTAACATATAATCACCGTCTGTTATCATTATATTACATCTTTATCTTATTTAAAAGAAAATAAGATACTTTTGTACCTTATTATTCTTGTTGCCACGCACGATATCCTCCTATTATATTCACAACTTGATAGCCTTCCTTCGCTAACATTTTACAAACATAAGTACTAGAACAACCTTTTTCACAATATAAATAATAACATTCATCTTCTTTTAAATAAAAGGAAGGATCAGACAACAATTTATATATGGGAATGTTTTTTGCCTTAAGTATTCTACCTTGATTAAATAATTTTTCATCTCTAATATCTATTAAATTTATTTTATCACCTAACAACTTTAATTTAGATATAGAAATATCGGTATCCATCGATAACCCTCCTAAGGTATTATATGATACCGATAAATTATAAGGTAGTTAATTTAAAATATATCATCTTCCTAGTATTATTGTTTGCCTATATTAGAACGGCATTTCTGGTTTATAACCGACATAATTAGGGCCAATGGTAATCGGGAAAGGAGCTAAATCAGGCCAATCAGGCATCGGTAAACGAATAATCACTTCTAACTCCCCCTTAGAATTAATATAGGCACTATCAAAGTTAGTAATATTAAGTTTGTTAATATAATTATTAATTTTTTCTGAAGCCTCCGGATGATCTAAATCATAGTCAAACACTTCTAGATAAAGATGTTTGATAGTAGATTTAACCATTCCTAGCTGCTGATTTATATTAACTTTACTATATTTTAGCACTTCATCTTTCGTCATTATTTTTCCAGTTTGCTTATCAACATTGTAAACTGTATAGGGTGGAATAAAAAGGTGTTCCTGCTGCGCGGCGGCCGTTTCGTATTTTAATATTATGGTTACAATATCTTTATTATTATAATAAATAAATTCATTATAAGTAATTGATTGAAAACTCAATTTATCATTATTTTTATCAAAAGTAACCTCATTTATTAACCTTTCAAAATCATTCTTTAAAACTTTATTGATATTATCGGCTTTTTCACCATCTAAATTAAGTTGAATTAAATTAATAGTATATTCATCATAACTAGTATTATTTATCTTAATATAACAAGTCGTCGCCACATAAACAACTTCATTGGCTGTTTTATTCTCGCAAATGAAATATTTTTCCCGTAACTCTCCATTAATTAAATCATTATTATTATTGTTATTATCGTTGGAATTGTTATTATGATTATTATTCGGCTCCTTGTTCAAATTGGGTTTAATATTGCCCGTTAATAACGAATAAGTAATAACAATAATCGCAAATAAAACCATTATGCCAATAATTATGACAACTTCTTTATTTTCACTTAATTTCATCCAACCACCTTCCTTAATTTATAAACCTATTCATCATCAAAAAAATCATCAAAGAAATGATCCTCATCATCTTCAGGCGTATCATCTTCATCAAAATAAATTAATGGTTTTTTAGTTTCCTTAGTATCACTAACCCCCGGCTTAAATGCTTGCTGCTTCTTGGTTTCTTTCTTTTTAGTATCATCAACCGATGATAATGGTGATGTTTTTTTCTGAGCTTGTTCCTTTTGTTCCTCTTCTTCTAAGGCCGCTATTTTAGCGTCTATTTTTTTAACTAGCTCATCAACATTAAAATCCATCCGTCTTGGTGGAATTGGTGGCGGCGTATTACCGCTATCTAACATTTCAAACAACTTATCTCTTTTTTTAGTTTTTACAAATTCTTTCAAATCAAATAATTCAATTTTTCGCATATCACGAACGGGAAAACGACCCTTCTCATATTTCTTTTTAGAAAAGGAATATGCACTTAAATCAGGAAATTTAGTTTTAAACGGGTGTAAACGGTGTTTATTAATAATAACTTCACCCATTTTCAAAGTCTGTAATTCACTAACGGTAATTAACGGTTTGGTTTGACCTTTATTATCTTTATCTTTTGATTTAACTTCGCCACACAATTCACTAATTTCTTTTAACGCAGTTAGCTCACTACTTAAAAGATAAATTAGGTTAGCACAATTACCTTTAATTGTTTCGGCGTTTTCCTTACCATAAACTTGATTTAATTGGGCAAAGTTTTGAATAATTAAATTAAACCTTATTAATCTACTACGTGCAGCGGTTATCATTGTTGTTATATCTTTTAGAGGTGGCATATTAGCAAATTCATCTAGGACAAAATTAGTTCTAACTGGTAACTTACCACCATTTTGTTGGGCTACATCAATAAGCGCTTCATAGCATTGCTTAACAAAAATGGTTGCTAACGGGTGATAGGTTTTTTTCTCATCTTGAATAATAATAAAGACCGCCGTTTTTTCTCTCCCAATATCATACATATTAAAATCACTATAAGATAACATCTCTGATAGTCTTTCACGAGCGGAAAATAATCTTATTTTTTGTTTAAATACCGATAAAATACTACCCTTTGTTTCACTTGGCGCAAATAGGGCACTTGCCACACTCGTATAAGAAGGTTTCGCGGGATCCTTAGTCGCAAAATATTCCTTAATATAAGTTGAACCACCAAAGGGTTCTTCACCTACCGTTGACATTAAATTAATACTATTTAAGTTTATTTCTTCTTCTTTAGCGTCTTCAAAGAGAGCCAAAGCTAACCCAGAAAAATAATCGGCGGACGTTTTCTCCCAAAAAGGATCGGCATTACCAGGGTTTTCCTCATATAAGATATTAACCGCTAGATCATCTAGTAATTCATTTGCCTTATCTTGATTACCACTTTTATACAACTGATAAGGTAAATTTAAAGGATTCCAAGCATTACCCTCTTGTGGATCACGTAAATTTATAATAACTATCTTATAGCCTTTCTCCAATAATAAGCCGGCATTATGCTGATATAATTCCGCCTTTGGGTCAGTCGCAATAAGTGATTCACCCTTTTTGGCTAAAATTTGAATTAACGGATGCGCAAAACGTCTCGTTTTTCCGCTCCCTGTAGTTCCAATAATTAAACTATGTGGTTCCCCATCATCAACCCATATTTCTTCACCGTCACTAATTATCGGTACCCCACCATAATTAAAATTATTATCACTCGCAATAATCCTCTTTAAAAACTTTTTCACTTCGGCTGGTTTTGCCCAACGCGAATATCCCTTATCACTTTTATTAGTAATTAAACCAAATCCTTTTTCACGATCAAAGAAATAAGAGCCAACACTAAACATAATAACAATCAAAATAATTAGATAGAAAACTATTGTGGGATATAAATAATCACCACGGAAAGCGGGAAAAGGATTAAAACCATATGAAACTCCTGTTTCCGCAAAAGCAACAAAATTTAAAATACCAATGGCCACTAAATATAATAACAAAATAGCAAATAATATAAATATTAATATATCCTTTGGTTCTGCTCTAAATTTCATCAATAAAACCTCCCTATTTAATAACCTCTGAACAAGAACGAATGGAACCACTACAATGCGGCTGATAAATATCATTTAAACACATTGCTGCTTCGTAGAGGTTTTTGCCCTCTCTAATTTCTAAATGTAAATGGACGCCAGTTGAATATCCACTTGTCCCCATAATACCAATTGGAGCAAACGCGGAGACAAATTCACCAATTTTAATAGTCGGATTAACGCTTTTTAAATGAGCATAAAGGCTATAATATGTTTTACCCTCAATATCATGACGAATGGTTATATGATTACCATATCCATACGCGTCTACTCGAAAGTTAGGATATTTCGCTACCACTTTTACAACTGTTCCATCAGCCACAGCATGAATAGTTGGGTCTTTATCAGCGGGTGGCACAATATCTAAACCATGGTGCATCTTCCATTCCCATGATTGAGGATCCCGCCTTATACCGCAATCAGAACTAACCCGACAGGACAATACTGGTAATTGCCATATCCCCATAATTTCTGGCGGCATTTCACCAAGAGAATATTCAAATTCATTATTACAGTCAAAGATATAACAAAATTGATTTTCAATCCACTCTATTTCTTCAACAAATTCATCACCAGATATTACATCGGCTTTATTAGGTAATACCATCGAAATATATTCGGTTTTTATCTTTTCAAAGTAATTATCGCGCGATACATCATAAATAGTATATCTTTCAGTCTCTTCATAACCAACCGGACATGTTAGAATCTCATTGGGTTCAAAGGAACTAAATGATTTTGTATCTACTACCGCTTTACTACTATTAAGCCTTCTTAATGCCTTATCATTCTTAAAGATATCAAATGAGGTTCGCTTATGACCTGGGTCTACAGAAGGGGGTGATGGCGTGTATTCCTCTTCCTCTTCCGTCTCCTCACCATATTTTGTACATATAATTTTGGTTCCTTCAATAACCATCCAATTAGCTAAAGTTTCAATTAAGTTTGTATCCATATCATTATAAGTAAAATTCCTATTATATTTATTAGTTATTGTATAAGTGGCTCCAATTAATTGAGCGGGAATAGTCACCTTTTTTTCTTCATGTATTTTATTGCGAGCGGCTAAAACCCGTTGATAAAATTTACCTTCATCACTATTAGGATCAACATCATAATCCAAGCCAACGATATAGCCTTCTGCCCCTAATGCATGATTTACCCCTAAGATGTTAGCAATTGGGGCTATTATGGCCGTAATAAGAAGAATAAAACTTAAAATCAAGACCACCTTGCCAATAATTGGCCATAACCACGGCGGAATTTTTTTTGCAAATTTAATGGCTTTAACTACTTTTCCCATATCATCCATTGTTTATTACCACCTTTAAACTATTATAAACCACCGCCACTACCAAATGATTCTAATTCTGCCTCCGTTACAATTATACGTATAGTCATCCGCTTTGAACCACAGACAAAAAGAGCAGCCCCTTGATCAAATCTTTTAATACTTTCCTTCTCGTTATCATTTAAATCAATTAATTTAGACAAATCATCAACTGCTTGCTTCTTAAGACCCATGACAAGATAATATGAAGCATTATCAAAAATAGCTTTACCTTGGGTTATTATTCCAGCATCGCTGAAATCACTTGGTTGTTGAGTAATGATAATCGTGCCAGTATTATATTTACGGGCTCTTCTTTGAACTTGAGCTAAAAACTCAGCCCCCAAAACGTTATTACCACTTAATAATACATGGGCTTCATCTACTGATAAAACAGTGTTAACATCTTTATCTAAACATAAACCCCAAGCATATTTTAACACATTAAAGAATAATGCGTTACGAATATTAGTATCAGCATTCATTAATTCCTTAATATTAAAAACAATAAAATCACTCTCAGCTTCAATCGTAGTGTGACCATCAAAATAATATTTTAGCTCCTTTGTAAGAGGCCTTATTTTCAACTCTAACATTTCCATAATATTACGTTCATGAGTCTTTTCAGTCATAGATACTAATTTACCTTTAATAGTAGCATACACATCCTTAAATGTCGGATAATCTTTCGAGGTAAAAGTACTAAAATCAGTATTAAAATCAATCCCAAATCGACGGTAGGTATCCTGAACCATTTCACTAAATAAGGTTAAAACATCTTCTTGAATTGAAGGATCATAATAACGCATAAAGGCTTTTAAAAACTGTAGGGTTTTGGTAAGAATCGTATAACCTAATCCTTGTTTTAACTCATCTTCATCAGCATCAGTAATTATCTCTAGGGGGTTAACCATACCAAATTCGCCACCTTTACCTAAATCAATAAAATCGCCGCCATAAAGGTTGGTCATCTCCTCTATTTCCCCTTCTGGATCAATAGCCACAATCTGGTATTTATTACGAATATGATTACGGAGCAATAATTTAGCCGCTGTTGATTTACCACTACCAGTAGTACCAAGAATAATCATATTAGCGTTAACGCGGTTATGTTCCTTTTTAATTTGGTATAAAAACTGATTAAATAATATGACACCGCCTGAAAAATCAACTCCTAGTAAAGTGGATAAACCTTCATCTTTGATACTATCAAAGATAAATGGATACATAGCGGCCATCGTCACAGAAGGAATTGGGGTGCCAATTCGTTGTTCTATATCTTGACTTTCAAAGATAGGAATAATTGACTTAAATACCTTTTCTTGTTCAAAGCGCAGTGGAATTGCCCTTAAACCCATAGCTTCTAAATAGTTTTTAAGTTGTAACTTTTTATTTTCTAAATCTTCTCTCGAATTACCAACTAACATAAGATGCATTTGAAAGTCAAATATTCTCGCTTGGGTTGCGGTCAACATCGAAATGAAGGTTTCTAATGAATCAACATCTTGCCTAATACGTTCCTGAATAGTTTTATCTTTTTCCTCTTGATAACGGGCTTTTAAATCAGCAATTTCTTTATTTAACATTTTAGCCATGGTACCAAAAGGCACAGGAATATGTTTTATTACTAATTTTATTCCCGACATACTAGTTAGACCAGATAAGAATCCTGGAGCGATAAACTTGGGATACGATATTACTGAAAGTATTGTCGCATATTTATCACTAACAACAAAGTCTCCAGGGTTAAATTGTAATCCTTTCGGAGCTAATTGACTTTTAAAATTCATTATGACATCACCGCCCCAAACTCAGTCTCCATCCCGGCATTTAGGAAGTTGTTTAAAATAACGCGCAGATCTTCATTGGTTGTTTGTAAACTATTTAAACCGCACGCGGAAAGACCATTAATCAAAGTTCTTATGCGCTTTTGAATAACATCAATGTTTTTCTCCTTAAATAATAAATAATACTCGGTATCAACAACATTATTATTCATAAACATATTGGCTTTATTAATATCTTCCATTACCATCTTCCTCGTTATAGGATCTTGAGTTGAATTATATAATAATTGTAATTGGGCTAAATACACCGAAATATCTACTGGTCGATCAGCCACCATAATCCAAAACTCATAATCAATAATATTATAAAGATTCTTAAACCCAATTAAAACATTAGTCTGCGCATCGGAATCTAACATGAAAATATTTTTTGGCATTATTTTAACACCCGTTACTTTCATATTGTTATCAAGAGTAATCATGCCATTACTAATTGATTTAACCGGAATATAATCTTCGGTATATTTTGATTTACTTCCCTTCTTTATAATACTCATGCATACACCAACCCTTCCATATATATCTTTGTCTGTTAGTATAGAAACTTAACATACTTGTTAATACTACCAACACATTATGATAATTTGGTATAGGTGCGACCAATACACCACTTATTAGTGCGGGCGATAAAATTATCATTGTAGAACCAAAATTATCTGTTGGTAAAATTAATAATAATACAATTGTAATTGCAATACCAGTACCAAATAATATTATATCCACAGAACGAAATATATTAAAAATAAGTGCTCCCCTTTTGGTATTAGCTGGTATTAAATAACTATCATTCATATGCTAATTTAATTCCCCTTTCTATTTTATGGTGTCCCTGAACCAGGTCCACCAGCTCCAGCCCTATAGGTAGTTCTTCTTGGTTTGCCTGGTGTTTGTTTTTTCAAAGCTTCTAGTTGCTTTTTCTTTTTTTCTAAATTTTCCTTAGCACCTTCCACAGTAGCTCTCATATGTTTTTCCCTCGCAATAGCCGCATTATAATTAGCATCAGCCGCTCTATATTCAGTAGAATTCGCACCATATTGTTGAGCTACTATACTGCGTTCAGTATCAAGACGACTCATTTCTATTTGTATATCTTTATACTGCCCTTCATATCTTTGCATACGGAATTCTGCGTTGTCAACATCATTTTTAGCATCTTGAAGGTGAGCTTTACTAGCAGCCGCACCAGCCACCGCCCCACTTGTTTTCCGATTAAACCATGCTCCAAATCCTGCCTGAGCCTTTTCGTCACCTGTTGCTGCTTGCAATACAGCCGTTGATCCCGATTTTAGGCCTCCCATTCCAGAGCCGCCTTTGCCTTTTTCATCTAAACCCATAAAT
>Ga0265293_10008875_pt1 | contig 14670 bp, 7 predicted proteins | sample Munlanlewell138R_FD_192505 | JGI IMG/M metagenome (GOLD analysis project Ga0265293, IMG submission 192505) | Leachate microbial communities from a municipal landfill in Southern Ontario, Canada - Leachate well 138R | ecosystem: Engineered > Solid waste > Landfill > Unclassified | place: Canada...
CTAATCTTTTTTCTGTCATTTTATCACTTCTTCAATTCTGTAATACGTTGAATTTCCGGATCAGTGAAAATATCCAACTCATCTCTGCTTTTGGTCGAAAATTCCGATATAACCGCACCTTCTTCACTGGCTTGAAACCAATGTAAGGTATTAGGCTGTAACGTGTATTGATTACCGGGATTTAGTACAATTTCATGCCCTACCGTAAAATATTCTTCTCCATGCCTGGGAGGCTTTGCTTTAGGATTTATGGTTTTTTCGCCAGGCACATAAAGATATACTTTTCCCCAACGGCAACGAAAGGTCTCCTCTTTTCCTGGTTTATTTCCAACATGAGGGTGAAGATGTTCCGGACAGATCTGATTCGGAAATAATACCAGTTCTTTGGCGCAGACCCTTTCAGTATTTACATAAACGATTAATTCCAATCCTGTCTCATCGAGATTTCCTAATCCGAAATCGGCTACTTCAATCTTTTCTTTTTCTTTCTCGGTCAGTATAATTCCGGCTTTTTCGAAATACTCAAGAGATCTGCTTTGTGCCTTACGAAATTCTTTTTCTATGATCATTACTAATTACTCATTAATTCTTTTAGTTACTTCATTATAATTACTTTCCGCGTCTGATTATATTGAGGTGTCATAAACCGGATAAAATATATACCTGTCGCCACCGGCACATTATTCCTGTTCCTGCCGCTCCATTGCACCGTATATTGCCCCGGCGACATCATCATGCCGCTATTGGGCATCTCCCACACCGTACGACCCGCCAAATCATATATAACAAGTGACACCCTGGACTCTTCAGGTATCTCAAAGACAATATTAGTGAGTGGATTGAATGGATTTGGATAATTCTGAAATAACTTAAAACAGACTGGCATCTTAGGTTCATTATCTATAGTCGTCTCAGTTAGTTTACTTTTTACATCAGCATATTTGGCATGTTCTAACGGATAACCTATCACCTGTAAAGCGCTGTAAATATCACCCCCTGTCGCAACATCTATTACAGCTGCCTGAACAGATGCTATAGAAGGATACCAGCCAAGATGTTGTTGAGTATAATATGCTACTGAATCCCAAAGCGTCGGCGAATAGGCAGGATTCAGAATATAATTATTCAAAATCCGATCAAATGCTGTAGTATCTTCATCCTCAATGTCAATACTCCTAGGAATGATATTCTTATATATGCGTTCCGTCCAACTCAAATCATCTGACAGAGATAATAATAAACCGGTCATAATCTCTGGAGTTAACTCTTCGGCAGTACCAGAGAAATTAGTCCAGGATGTTTCCATTTCTGCTTTCTTATTAATTATGGATGTCTTTGCTTCTCCGTCACTCAAATTCTCAGCAATGTAAAATGTAAAACAATTTTCGTAGGCAACACCCATTAACGCCTTGAATGACCACTTATGATTGGTTGTAAATTTAAAACCATTAATACTATCATTTTTCGTGCAATACCAGCCTTCTCCGTCAATCGGAATCGGTCTTTGATAAGCGGATTGCACAAGGAACACCTGCTCTAATCCATCACTTAGCTCCAACAAAGTCTGGTTAATTACACCATGCAGCATTGCAAACCAATTGGGTTCATCTACCCAATACTGTCCTGGTATCCGGCAACCAAATTGATTGCCAGTGCCACTCCATTGGACCATCGGATGGGCATAGTCGGTGAAATTCTCATACTCAACACTGAATTTCTTTTCGCTCTCATAAATAGTACCAATTTTGGATCTAACCCAATTTACCATTTCATCTACTGCACCGGTAATATTTTTTGCATCGGCAGATGCGGAGTATGATTCTGGGACTTTGATAATACAATTAATTCCTTCTCTATCTTCCAACGCCGTAATTTGAGTAGGATCTAGTTCACAAGGTGTCCATTCACTATTATCAAACGCATCTCCATTCCAATGAGGTACTTGATAACCAACGAGACCAGTTTTATACCAACCATTAAACGTAAATTTAATCTCACTCCAATTCATACCTACAAGAGATATTTTGCAAAACATTGATTTACCATCATCGGTTACCGAAGTCGGAACGAGCACTTTGTTGGTAAATGTACTCTTTTCCTGATCTCGTAATAGATACATACTACCAAACCAATTACCACCACCATAATCATAAAAATCAACATTATTTTCACCTTTCCAGTACTGGTGAGGATCACAGTCTGTATCTATATAAAATTCACATAAACTCAATCCAATTGGTCTATCGGCAAATGGAGCAGCCATTTGATACCCTATAAGCAGACTATCACCCTGTTGAACAAACCAGCCACCGACAAGATCCACTGAAGCTGGGGTTACATCACCCACCAGATCGGTGAAGGTAAACTCTGGCAACTCTTGAGACAGTAATGATATACAATACACAAAAAATAATGTTATCCACAATAGAATTTTCATCATTAAAATTCTTTTCTATTATAAATTCTTTCAGCATTTTCGTTGAGTATTTTCTTTCCATATTCCAGAGCCAGATTTTCTGTGAAAAGTGCCAATTCAATCTTGGCTGACAATACCCGGGCAACAGACTGACGAGCTAATTGGGCATGTCCGTATACTCCTTCGACAAAATGATAATCGCCGCCAAATCCAAGAATTTTACTGACCGGGATAATATCCAGCCAATCGCTAAGAATCCTTTCGGCGACCGTATTTCCAATGCAATACATCCAGGTCATATTAGGAAAAACGTTGGCGAAATTTTTTGCCAGACAGGCCAGTTCCAAATAATAAGGAAATCCACAGTGCAGGATATCGAAACGGGTATTTCGGTATTCTAAAAACAGATTAGTTAGATGGGTCGGATTGGCATTTGAAATATAATTGCCCTGTCCTTCCTGAAAACCGGTGTGAATCTGTACCACTAATCCGATTTCGCCGGCTAACCGGACAATCTCATGCATTATGAAATCGGTTAACGGTTTCCTTTCCTCAGGATTCAAATCCACAAGTTGATTCCAATGCGGAGTCAATCCCATTCCATAGTACATTTTATTAAAAACCGCTTCAGCTTCGGAAAACGTGTATTTATCGAATTTTAACACGCGTTTATAAGCCTGAGTGACTTTTATGCCAATAGCACCATTTTGTTTAGCCTGAGTATAGTATTTTGCGATCGCCTCAAGTAGGTCTTTGAGTGAATGAATTCCAATTCCAAATTCTTCTTCAAGGCAGACGATCTCTTTCGCGGATCTGATATCCAGAAACTGATCGCTGGATACGATAGGTAAAAAATAGTCTGGATATAATTTGATATTTTCTGTCGTGCTTCGGACAAATACTTTTTTTATTCCAGCTTTTTCCCGTAGCACATGATCGTACCAACCCGGTTTATATTTCGTCAGAATTTGCTCACACAATTCACCAATCGAACCTTCATCAATAACATCAATATTATACAGATCCTTGACGGCTATTTTTATTACCCGGGCGAACGAAGTGTTCTCCATATTCCGCCAATAAGCCGAAAAGTTCTTCCACTTCTTTTCGACAGGATCATCACCAGTTCTCAAATATTCAAGCGTTTTGGTATTCATCCCGGCTGAAATCAAATCGCTGGAAGCGTAATGCGGAAAAAACAAATTGAAGAAGTCATTTTTCGTTTTCAGATATTCAGGCTCCGGAAGAAGATGTTCATGCGTATCAGCCAAAGGAATGCGGGCTATTTCCGGTAATAATTCCTGATATATTTGATTAATGTTCATTTCAATTACTCAGGCTGGTCTATTTCTTGGTCTCAGTTTGCAGGCGAATGGTGGAAATTCCGTAGGCACTGACCGGCACCGATACCTCGTGCTCATCAAAATTCATTTCTTTAATATTTTCTTCAACCAAATTGGTTAGGTAGGCTTTTTTAATAGAAAAATGAGGAAGGATTACTTTTGCCTCGACAGGTTTTCCTTCTATTTCGGATAAGCGGATTACGATTCCATTATCGTCTTCAGCCTGTTTTACCGTCAGGATTATTACATTTTGTTTATCAAGCCGGGCAAAAGAACATTCTCTGTTCAGGCGACCTTTATTATTCCCTTCGTGAATCGATGGGATTAACGGATTACAATTTGACCAGCCAAAATTTTGTGATTTACTCGAACTAAAATTATATGCCTCACTCGTAATTGAATAACGGAATAAGAAGTCTCCCTGCTGGGCGGAGGAAAAATTGGTCCTGAAATTACTATCCAGTACATAAGCGTACATGTGTCCTTTAGTAAATTTTATCGATATGGTATCAAGCCACGTCCTATCGGACGGCATCACTCCAATGTGCATTCCCGGAGAGATATAGCACGGCCATAATCCGCCAAATTCCAAAAGATGTGATTCAATCGGTGAGAGGGTAATGCTCATTTTTTCATTCCCGACCTGCGCCCAATGTTGTACCGCATAGTAACAGGTGTTTGAACCGGGAAATTGGTCTACTAAAGGTTCGACTACCGCATTGGAACCTTCGTATCTGAAGTTGGGATTATCCACCTTAAATGGAAAGGCAAAATATATCTCCCAGAGGGGAGTATAATCCTTCTGGATTCTGTTCGCTAAATCAATCCTTTTGATCTTATCATAAAGGATTATTTCCTGGGTAATTTGAGGACAACCGACACTTTTACCGGAAATAATGATACTATGGTAAATCGGACCTTCTTGACCTTTATTTACTTTAACATTTTCGATTGAGCGGCGTTCAAGACTTTTTGACGATCGGGCTATGAATTGATTTAAACCATATAGCGCATCCGAATCAACCATTTCCAATTTGAGGTCTTTATCAAATACGCTTTTGATTCCACCGGTTTGCGGATCAATTTCGATCTTATAAAATTGATTCTCAAGAGTCGTATCATCGCTTTTCAAGCTACTGGGATAAATATCACTTTTTTTAGTCGGCGATAATCTGTACGTCTTGAAACCTAATGGCGGGATGTCGTTAGCTATAAACACCAATTCGAACAGTTCGGCGCTATTAATCTGTCCGATGGAAAAGCGTTGACCGGCATACGGAACCGGTTGGTTGGGATCTTTAATTTCAAAGGTTTGATACGGAATGTTTTGTTTAGTTTCTTCGTCGATAATTTCAAATGGTTCATCGTCTTTAAAACCAGTTATCCGAACAATATCGGTTCTCGTAAATGAAAGCGGATTAAAAACAACGATCCGTGAATTTTCAGTCTCAGATTTAATCGAGCTGGCAATTTTTTCAAGGCTTGAATTAAGGATTAATTCTGCTTGGGCCGCGGCTCTTAGGGCGAAGTGACTTTTATCATTCCAGTTCCAGTCCTGGATCGTTCCGGAAGGATGCGCTAATCCCCAGGTATGTTCATCGTAAAGCAACATATCCTCATAGGCCTGCCGGATTTGTTCACTTGGATATGAATAATCACCGGTAAGCGATGCAATTGTCGCAAATTTTTCGGCAGTCGGTAATCTGTCATGGGTAATGCGATTAATACCAGTCTCATAAGCCGTCGACAACACCCCGCGAACATAGTCGGTATGCGGTAATTCACCCCGAAATACACGAACGTCTTCGCACTGTTTTTCAAGCTCTTTAAAGAACATCGAGCTGGTCGCAACGATCAGTTTAGGATAAGCCCACTTATTGTTCCATTCTCTGGCAATTAGACTGGGGCGCAAATCAGGTGCTTCATTGTCATAACAACCATAAGTACCGTAACGTACCACCGAAAACTGACTGCCGCTATCTTCCATTTTCTTAAGCATAGAAGGCAGGTTTTTGAGAGCATCGGGATATGATGTCGGACGCCAGCAACCATAGCATCCGACTCCACCTGTACTTCCGTAGTAAAATAACACCGATTCACCATCCGGTCCCACCCAACGAAACGCTTCAGGTTGACGTCCATGGCGCAATACAGCTGACTCATCCCAAAACTGGTGAATATCTTTTCCATCCTGATCCAGATAATAGGCAGACTCGCTATTCTTAAGGTAAATCCCATAATTGGGCATCCCACCATAAAAATATTTGATACCTGCCCCGGCTAATATAGTCGGGATACCCCAGCTGAGACCGGCAACGTCGGTTTCAGATGCGACTTCGACATTAATGCCATATTTCTTTTTTAACTGGAATGAAGGATACATCAGACGAATTAATTCTTCATGGCCGCATAGTCCGGTTATTTCATTTCCCAAAAAAGCATGGGTTTCAATGCGACCTTCCCGAATTAATTTTACCAGTTTAGCTACCACTTCGTCAGGTCGATTCTCAATGAAATGTTTAAGAGACCAGGCGACTTCGGCGGTGTAACGATATTGCGATTCGTATGGATAATCCACTGTTTCCTCGCAAAACCGGATGACATCGTCATAATAGCCATCATGTCTTAGCAATATGTTTTCAATCGCATCGGTATATCCTAAATCGTGATGCGATATTGGCACTATGAATACTTCCCAATGGCGCTGAGGATACATTGTAAATTCACAGCGATCCCATATCTTTTTCCCAGATTTAAGTAATAGTTCAACTGGTGTTGGAGTAGTTATATCCGGCAGGTATATTTCAAAACTTGATTCACCCTTTGCTACCTTACTCAAATCAACAGTATCTTTCCATTTACTGACGTTGATCTCCAACTGGACTTCAGTTGGTTTAAGTTTATTGATTAGAGATACCTTTACTAATTGCTTAAGGTCTTCATGTTCATGAATAAAAAATACAGTCGGTTCAATCTTTACAAATCCTAACGCCGAGGTATCGTTTTCTCTAGACCCCGTTTTTCCAGAATCACTCATATCATTTGTAACTCCCTCAGAAAATGAAATGCAGAGCATAATTATAACAACCTTTAAAATAATTCTCATCCTCGATCCCCCTCATTTCATTAAAACACATTTCCCGATTGCTGAATAGTGATCAGCGACCTTTATTTGATAGAAATAGATACCCGAGGGTAAATCGGACGCATCCCAGGTAATTCTATGTTGCCCGGCGTCCAGCACCTTATCATTTACCAAAGTTGTGACTTCTTTTCCCAGAACATTATATATCTTCAAACTGACCGCAGAGCGGTTGGGAATCATGAAAGATATATTTGTCGTTGGATTAAAGGGATTGGGATAATTCTTGGATAAATTGAAGTCGAATGGCATTATAGGTTCACTGTTTATCTCCAGCTCAGATAGTAATTCTTTCGCCTTATTGAACACGTCCTGATCAAGCGGAAACCCGCTTAGATTCTGCAATACACCATATACATCTTCACCTGTGGCTTGTTCCATAACCGCCGCTTGAACAGAGGCAATTGTCGCATACCAGCCATGATGAGCTTGCGTCAGGAAATCATTCGTACTAGTTATAATAAAATCCTCATGCCGAATATAATCAATGACAATCTGCTCAAATGCAGTGGTATCAGCATCTTTTATATCAAAACTGTTGGGAACGATCTCTTCAAATATGCACTCCGTCCAACTCAAATCATCGGTCAGCGAAAGTAACAACCCAGTCATAATTTCCGGTGTCAAATCCTTCGCAGTACCGGAGAAGTTGTTCCAGGCGGTTTCCGCTTCTGCCTTTTTATTCATAATTGCCGTTTTAGCCTCTCCATCCGTCATACTTTCGGCAATATAGTATACATAACAATTTTCATAGGCATTGCTCAGTAAGGCTTTAAAGGTCCACTTATGATGAGCATCCCATTTAAAACCATTGGTGCTATCATCATCGGTACAATACCAGCCTTCGCCTGAACCCGGAATCGGTCGGTGATACGCTTTCTGACCAAGTAATACTTCTCTTAAGCCGGCACTTAGTTCTTGCAGAGTTTGGTCAACAACGCCTTCCAGCATGGCGTACCAGTTGGGCTCGTCCACCCAATACTGTCCCGGGATACGACAGCCGAATTGGTTGATACCGCCAAATCCATAGGAACAGGGATGGGCATAGTAGGTAAAATTCTCATAATTCACAATAAATTTCTTATCACTCTCAGCAATAGCACCTATTTTAGAACGCACTATATTTACCATCTCATCGACCACGCTCGTTATATTTTTCGCATCGGCAGTTGCAGAATAGGGTGCTGGAACTTTGATGACACAATTGGTCCCGGTTTTTTCTTCAAGCAGTGTAATCTGACCGGTATCGAAGGTATAGGGTTGCGTTTCAATAGCATCACCACCATAGTGAGGCACCTGGTGCCAGGTAGAACCATCTTTATACCAGCCACTACCATAGTATTCAATTTTTCCCCAACCGGTGCCTACCAGCGATATTTTACAGATCAGTGATTTACCGTCTTTACTCACAGCAACCGGAACGGACAACTTTTCTGTAAAAGAATATAAATCCCAATCAAAATTGACATAAAAATTACCGAACAAGTTCCCATCGCCCCAATCCATAAAACCAAAATTGTTTTCTCTACCAATATATGAACCAGGATGAAAAACACCAGGATCAATATCGATAAAAAACTCATTCAAAGCATTTCCCCAGGGAATTCTCTCTGCAAACGGAGCAGCCATCTGATATCCAAAAAACAGACTATCACCTTTCTGAATAAACCAACCACCGACATAATCCACCGATGCCGATGGAAAGAGTGATTCAAAATCACCCACCGGGTCAGTGAAGGTGAATTCCGGTAATTCCTGAGACAGCAACGGGATATAAAAAGATGTAAATAATATCAATATAATGCAGAGTAATGATTTCATTCTCATAATTCTCTCCAATATATTTCCCTTTTATCTTTCATTTCATCAATACACATTTCCTGATCGCTGAATACTGACTGGCTGTCTCCAACCGATAAAAGTATACTCCTGAAGGCAAATCAGAAGCATCCCAGATAATTCTATGTTGCCCGGCGTCCAGTACCTCATTATTTATCAAAGCGGTCACTTCTTTCCCCAGAACATTATATATTTTTAAACTGACCGCAGAGCGGTTGGGAATTGTGAAAAACAAGTTTGTCGATGGATTGAAAGGATTTGGATAGTTATGCATTATGGCAAATTTATCAGGGGAAAAATGTTCATCCCTTACCGTATTTGTTTCAAGATCATTGCTTATTAAATAAATTCCGTCATCACCATCTGCCACATATACATAGTCTCCACTAGCTACAACTCTGTAAGCAGTACCTCCTGTATTATAAAAACCTACTTCATATGGATTAAAGGGATCAAATACATCTATGATGCGTAAACCGTAACTTCCGTCCGCCACATAAACATAATTATCGTTGATGGCAACACCATTAGCATTACCACCCGTATTAAAAAGACCAATCTCAAGTGGCGTATAAGGGTCTGAGGCATCAATGATCCGCAATCCAGCACTGCCATCCGCAATATAGACATATTCACCGCTAACCGTAACACCATAGGCATCATCCGTGTCTATTGAACTCACTTCACCGGGATTAAAAGGATCAGATATATCAATGATACGTAAACCTGCCTGACCACACGCCAGATATGCAAAACTGTCGCTGACCACAACCCCTTTCACCTCATATTCACCACTCACATGACCTGTTTCAACAGGGTTAGCCGGATCCGAAACATCCAGGATATACAATCCTTCCCATGAATCCGCAACATAAGCATAGTCATTATCAACAAAAACGCTTCGAGCACTGCTTTTGGTTTTGAAAAATCCTGCTTCGATTGGACTAGTTGGATCGGTCACATCAATAATTCGTAATGCTGCACTCCCATCTGCCACGTAAACATAATTTCCACTAATTTCTATATCAACAGCATAATCAGTAACAATGCTTTCCGTATTAAGGGATCCCACTTCAATCGGATAGGTGGGATCAGATATATCAAGTATATACAAATATGAATAAAGGTCTGCTACATAGGCGTAATGATCACTTATTGCAATACCACGAGCTAAATCTCCCGTAGCAAAGAAACCCACTTCTTCGATATTTGAAGGAGAAGATATATCAATGATACGTAAACCCGAATGATCATATGCCAAATAAGCATAATTATTTCGGACTACAAATCTGGTAACACCACCACATTTATAAAAGAAGCCTATAGGTATTGAAAGATTATTCGGATCAGAGACATCTAAAATATGAAAACCGTAAACACCATGCGCTGTATAGGCGTAATCGCCATTGACTGCAATACCATAAGTTTCTATTGGCCAACTGTTCAGTTCGTTGGGATTAGAAGGATCAGATATATCTAAAATAATTAAACCAGACCAACCATATGCTAAATATGCATAATTACTATCGAGTGCCACGTCTTGAGCAAGACCTCCCGTAGTAAAAGAACCGACCTTAATGGGATCGGAAGGTTTGGATATATCAATGATCTTTAAACCAGCATCTCCGTCCGCTAAATATGAATATCCCCCATTGACTATCGCTCTATAAGCATAACCTTCTGTATCAATAAAGCCTACTTCAGTAGGATTACAGGGATTGGATACATCAAGAATATAGAATCCGGCTTGCCCGCATGCCAAATAGGCAAAATTGCTATCAACCACAACATCCAAAATATTACCACCTTCCACCCCAAAAGAGCCACGAATAATAGGATCAGAAGGATTTGTTAAATCAATGACATGTAACCCTTCATAGCCATTAGCTACATATGCATAATTGCCACTGATTGTAACCCCTCTAACAAGTGATGGAGTAACAACTTTTGCCAATTCAACCATATTAGCGGGATCGGTAACATCGGCAATTTCAAGGTATGCTCCATTTCCAAAACATGCAATATTATCTGATACGGCAACAGCCTCACAAGGACCATTAGCCCAGCGCCCTATAAGCGTTGTATTACTATCAGCTGTACTAGTGAAGGTATACCCTGTTAATTCCTTGGGTACCAACGAGACGCAAAGTGATGTAAATAATATCAATATAATGCAGAGTAATGATTTCATTCTCATAATTCTCTCCAATATATTTTTCTTTTATCTTTCATTTCATCAATACACATTTCCTGATCGCTGTATAGTGATCAGCGACCTCCAATTGATAGAAATATATCCCCGAGGGCAAATCGACAGCATCCCAGGTAATTCTATGATGCCCGGCTTCGAGCATATTGCTGTTGATCAAGGCGTCTACTTCTTCTCCTAAGATATTGTATATCTTTAAACTGATCGCACATTGGTTGGGAATGGTGAAAGATATATTTGTCGTTGGATTGAAAGGATTAGGGTAATTCTGGGATAAATGATATTCTTTTATTTGCTCAGGACTGTCAGATACGGAAGTGCCCTCAATCGGCGTATCCAGGCCGATCGTCGGATCGCCCAGAAATACATAGTTATGCATATTGAAATTAATCTGCTGATTTTGATTAAACCAGAAAACGTACATTTCTCCATACCTGGCGCCGGGATTATCGTAATAGTAATCGGTGAAGTAATTCAGATTATTGAATCCCCCGACACCAGTGAATCCGATTGCACCTAAACCATAATCTCCGTTGGTATGCGATTTATCAAAAACATACAGTCCGCCCAGATAATTCGGATCAACTGGATCTGAGACATACTCATCCCAACGACAGGCAGAGCAAGTATTAAGCAGGTAGAAAACGACGTTCTTTTGGATATTAAGCAGGTCTGAGGTTATTACACTCGAGTCACTCAGACTGTGACCTTTCGGCCAGGAATGAGCCGTTAAATACATCAGCTTACTGCCAGATTCGCTTTGCAGATAATTCAGATAAGTCGTTCTTGAGACATTCTCTCCAGTAACAACGTCCGTAAAGATGCCGGAATAATCCATTCCTTGGTCATTAAATCCTGATCCAATTGCATTGAGTAAATAACCTGTATCATAGATTTTATTTCTGCCGGTACGAAAGGTATGATTCCAGGTGAAGTAGTCGTTCAATATATCAGTTTCAGTTTTACCGGGTATGGAAAGATTGTGTCCCATGATTCGGGCTACCCATATCTCGATTGAATACCGGCTTTTATTCGTTATGGACTGATAATCCCATTCTTTTTCCTTATCAAAAGATACCAAATATTCATCCTGAAAAGTCCCGCAACTTGAATACTGGGTGATTTCAGTTACGTTCGATGGCGGATTGCTAATAATGTCATGGAATTCTTCTTTAGTAAAATGATCCCAATTACCATCCAAATCGCAATAGTACATATCCACTGGGTCAAGCGACAGCCAGACCTTGAGTGAATCCGGATTTGAGTAATCACCGGTTCGCACGATCGCATACGGCGCTTTCAGGTTACCGATTAAAATCACTCCCGATAACTTTATCGTAGAAGAATAATACGCATAAATGATTTCTTTTATTTGCGGTGGCTGAGTATTACTATTAACCGTTTCTTCGATTACAACGTATCCCTCATTTGTTAAATCTTCTTTATATGTCGTATATGATGCTCCTAACTGCGTCGATAATGTGGAATCGACCAATAATAAAACCGCTGAAATCTCTTCCTGGCTAAAGATCATATCACCAGCTTTTACGATAGATAATCGTGTAAGTGGTAACAATAGAGCAGTGACGAAAAACCAGAACCACATCTCTAATCTTAACAGCCCATTCACACTTGAATGATATAAGAATATTTTCTTTTTGTTAAAATCTTTGTTCACTCTTCTATCCATACACTTTTTTCATTAAGCGGCTATATATTTTCTTTCAGCAACAAGTAATCAATACCAAACATATAACCCTTTATCGATTTTTGATTCGCACCAATAATCTCCACCCCGAGAATATGCTCCCCTTTTCCTAATTTATAGCTACCTTTTTCCTGAATTTTAACCGGTACCACCTTGTCACTATATAAATCGATTGGTTTCCCTAATTCTTTTCCATCTAAATAAAGTTGAACAACGCCATAATCAGCCGCTTTGGTCAGTTGTATTTCCAGTTTATTTTTCCCGGTTTTCGCCACCGGAACTGATAATTCTAATAGATCGCCGGGGTTGGCGCCAGTCCACCAAAGCTGGGTATCACCACTCCATTCTGAACCAAACATATGCATCTTCTGTTGCTGGATTTTTCCATTAGTTACTTTTATAACTTTTAAATTTTCACCTTCCAGAGCATTTTCAACTTTAAAAACCGGTGGTATAGTGCAATAACCGATGCGTTGCTTGATTGGTACCGGTTCATACGGATCAACACCACCCGGCTCCAGATACCAGTAAACGATACTGGCATAAAGAGTTGGCGTTTTATTATTAAAATATTTTTCGATGACTCCCTCAAATGATTTCATAAACGGCACATTATCCGCAATTTGCCAACGGTTTACTGAAATATGTCCGCAATTGTTTGTGTTGACTGTCTGATTATGATAACAATTACTAAATAGCGTCGGATCGCACCAGGCGTAACCAAAGTAATCTTCCGAGCCCGTTCCAAAAGTCGAAGGAAATTTCTCACCATCTATAAAAAATTTTTCATCGCCTTCACCCCACCACTCTCCTTTTGGATTCCAAACGTGTAACATTGTTCCACAAAAGCGCCCACGACCGGCGGTAGTTAATAGAGTCCAATCTGGCCACCGATCTATCCTGTCAGGCAAGAAAGCATCCCGATGCCATTTGGCGTGAAATCGACCGAGTTCTTCAACAGGTCGGGTAAGTGGAACATGCGAAATAATAAAAACTAATTCGCGCTCTTTATTACCATCGTTGGTTAATCTAATTGACGCTTTAGAATCAAATGGCATATACCAATTGGAATAAAATTCACCTTCTATGATTCCCATCGGCAAAGATCTATATTCATTTTTTCCCGGGGCGGTTCCAAAAAAGTCACCTATCGGCGCCCAGACAGCCGGTTTTGTCTCACCATCCCAGTATATTTGTAAAGTAAGTTCGCGAAGTATATCACGTTCTTGCAGTGACGCAGGTAAATCCATTTTAATTCTGATAGATGTAATAGCACGTTTTCCATTCAACTGGATGATATTAAGATTACTTTTTGGTTTTACCTTTACAGAGATATATTCAACTTTCTCATCTTGGTATCTGATAGCTGGTCTATTTGTACAATTAGTTAGAACCGCATTGGCTTCATCAAGAGCTTTAGCCTCTGACGGTGAAAGACTGCGTTTAAATGTTGGTAAAATAGTTGTTTCCGGATAAGTTGTATAGGTAAAATGGTAATATAAACCCCATTTCGATTCGGCGGTAATTTTACATGATTTTTGATAAGGAATCGGCACATAACAATTCAAGCCCCTGGCGGTTTGATGAACAAGTGCCGGACGATTGAAAGGTTCATTTTCACAATTAAAGTATTGCTCGAATGGTAAATCAACTACAGGTTTTTGATTTCCGTCGAGATAAATTTTTACATGTCCTGGACCAGGTTTGGCTGACCAGATGCGCCAGATTACACCCGGGCCTTCCATCTCAGCCAATACATACTCTCCATTTTCTTCACGGATAAAACCATTTCCGTCTGCATTCGCAGACCAATCGATATACTGATCGGAATTTTCATCATATTTACTGCATCGATCATAACTTGACCATTGCGAACACTTTTCACCATTTGCGGGCAAGACGGCTAAGCTTTCCAGGTCAGTCAGCTTTTTAACAAGATCGATGTAGGAGATATTCTCTTGAGCATTAATCCGCGATAAGTACATCAGAACTCCGATTCCAATAATCCATATA
>Ga0265293_10008879_pt1 | contig 14668 bp, 15 predicted proteins | sample Munlanlewell138R_FD_192505 | JGI IMG/M metagenome (GOLD analysis project Ga0265293, IMG submission 192505) | Leachate microbial communities from a municipal landfill in Southern Ontario, Canada - Leachate well 138R | ecosystem: Engineered > Solid waste > Landfill > Unclassified | place: Canada...
ATAAATCGCCCCCGAACACAGGATCCGACACGATGAACATTGGTTCGGTCCGTGTATAGATTATGCAGCAATCCCCTTCTTTTTCAAGCATCAAGCTAAAAAGGAAGGGGATTGTTTTTGCAAATATCCTCGGGCCAAATATCGATGTCGGCCCTGGTGACATGGCTTAGGCGATTCGCGGAATAAGCCGGGTATCCAGCGAATTGCGACCGGGACCAATCAGGATAGAAGCCGCGAAAATGATCAGCAGATCCAACGCGTGACCGTACTGCATGAACTGGTCTCCCGCGGCAAGGTGCGTGGCTAGGGCAACCACCATTGTACCCGTGAGCAAGACAGCCACCGGGCGGAAGAAAAGCCCCATCGCGAAAAGCAAGCCTCCGACCGTTTCGGTGATCGCGGCCAGCAACCCCCAGAAAGCAGGGGCAAAGGTAATCCCGAAGATAGCCATGTTGCTACCTACCATTGTCCATACCTCTTGGCCACCTACTATTTTTGGCAACCCGTGTAAAAAGATCGTGATGCCTATCCCTAGTCTCAGGATGGCCCATCCAACATGTAATAAATTGTCTTTTTTTCTCATTATTCTTTTGTTATTGATTCATTGTACCCGGCATGTGTCCACATAGCCGCAACTTGTTCATGAAAAACCGAGATTCAAATCGGTGGTAGTCAAATGCTAAAATACCGCGATTAATTTCTCAAATTATCTAAAATAAACCACCTGGTTACCCTAATTGTTTATCTTTGTTTGATAAATATTATTGATATGTCAACTTTCGCGCCTTTCGCAAAACCCATGTACGTGATGCTTAAGCCTGTAGGCTCCAAGTGCAACTTGGACTGCGACTACTGCTACTACTTGGAGAAGGAGCATCTCTATAAAAAAAAGAACCAAGTGATGAGTGAAGAGCTCCTCGAGCGGTTCATCCAACAATACATCGAGTCACAAACCATGCCGCAGGTGATGTTCACTTGGCACGGCGGGGAGACCTTAATGCGTCCGCTCTCGTTTTACAAGAAAGCGGTGGAACTACAAAAGAAGTACGCCCGGGGGCGACAGATCGACAACTCCATCCAAACCAACGGCACCTTGCTCAACGACGCTTGGTGCGCTTTCTTCAAGGAGAACAATTTCCTGGTGGGGATTTCGATCGACGGCCCGCAAGGTTTTCACGACGAATATCGCCGCGACAAGATGGGGCGCCCCTCATTCCACCGCGTAATGAAAGGAATCGAGTTGCTGAAAAAGCACGGCGTGGAGTTTAACTGCATGGCAGTAGTGAACGATTACAACGTGGACTATCCCTTGGAATTCTATCGTTTTTTCAAGGAGATCGGATGCCAGTACGTGCAGTTCACTCCCATCGTGGAACGGATACGGAAAGCCCCTTCCCTGCTCAAGCTCGCCACGGCAAAAGAGTCGTTCAACGAGGTAGAATTGGCGCCTTATACCGTGCCCGCGGAAAAATGGGGGAAGTTCCTCTGCGCCATTTTCGACGAGTGGGTAAAGCAGGACGTGGGCAAAATGTTTATCCAGATATTCGACTCCACGCTGGCCAACTGGGTGGGTGAGCAACCGGGCGTTTGCACCATGGCAAAAACGTGTGGCCATGCCGGGGCCATGGAGTTTAACGGCGACGTTTACTCGTGCGACCACTACGTGTTTCCCGAGTATCGTCTGGGGAATATTTACTCCAACACGCTCACCTCGATGATGTATTCCGAGGAACAGTTAAAATTCGGGAATGACAAGTTCGACACCCTCCCTCAACAGTGCCGCGAATGCCCCGTGCTGTTTGCTTGTTACGGGGAGTGCCCGAAGAACCGGTTTATCCAGGACAAGTATGGCAACGAAGGGTTGAATTACCTCTGCCAAGGCTACTACCAATTTTTCACGCACGTGATGCCTTACATGGATTTCATGAAGCAAGAGTTGCTCGCGAAACGTCCGCCGGCAAATGTCATGGAGTGGGTTAAAGCGGGTCACGATCAAGCGTACCGGAAAAAAAGGAAAGCGTGACAACAGGTGAAGCAGCCTGAAAGTCCAAAACTTGAAAAAGGGGCATGATCGTGTCATACCCCTTTTTAGATAATCCTCTTGTTATCCCTGCATCAGTTTTCCGGCGAACGCGCGGAGTAACTGATTTTCAACGCGTATGCCTGCCTTAAAGCCTGCTTCACGTCGGTGATATACTGCATGCGGGTATCTTCGTCCGCTTTGATGGATACCGTCATCAGTTGCTGGTCGGCCTCGCTCATACTGGCCCTCTCTTGGGCAATGTAATCCTGAATTTCGAATACTTGCGCGAAACGGTCGTTCAACTGCATCTGTGTTCCGGTACCCAAGCGGGTATCCATAGGGGCACCGATGTTGATATACGATACCAACGACTTCTTTTCCAGTTTCTGTACTTCGGAAGCGGTAGGAAGTTTTATCCGAACGAGCACCTCTTCGCTACGCATCGTCGTGGTCACCATAAAGAAGAACAATATAGCGAAAACGATGTCAGGCATGGATGACGTGTTCATCTCGGGCATTTCCCGCGCACCGCTCTTGTTAAACTTTCCCATATCTAATTTTCTCCATAATTTTTTGGTTCCGCCTCGGAAATCCGCTGGGGATAGAGCTCATTGATCTGGCGTTGTTGATCTTCCGTCAAGTCGGAGTAAGAGGTGTTGAAATATTTTCTTGCTCCCTCTTCCCTCAACTCGTTATACGCCCTAACCACTTCATTCTGCACGGCGATATAGGCCTTGTAACTCGTGGTCGCGTCATTCTGAATGGAAACCACGTGAGCAGCCGTCACCGGCACGATACCTATAGGTGCTCCGAAATCCACTTCTTCCAGCTCGGGTAGCTCGTTGCTGTTCGAGGTGTTTAGAACAAATTCTTTCACCTTGTCTTTCAGCGACACTTTCCCGCCTGCCCCGCGTAATTCCGCTTCGTTGGCATACCACTCGCTGTTCTGTTGGTTCTGCACCATCGTCTCGTTTTGCGCGTTGACCAGCACGACCAACAGGTTCCTCCGCTGTACCTCTACCGAGGTGTCATCTTCTGTTTGCGGGGGTGGTGGCAAGCGGCGCGCCAACCCCGAATCGACGTCCATGTTCGAAACAAGCAAGAAGAAGGTCAGCAACAGGAAAGAAATGTCAGCCATGGAACTCGCGTTGAGTGCCGGAACCTTTCTTTGAGATTTTGCCATAAAAATTTTACCTTTCTTTAATTTGATTCCTCGACGAGTCGATTATTTTTTCCTTGTAAGCAAGGGAAACACGATCATGGCCAGCAATGTAATCACGAACATGAAATAAATGCTATAGAGCCACATGTCTGTCAATTTTAACATGGGGGGAACGTTATCGGTTCCGGTGTACCCTGGGATATTCAACGGGGTGCCGTCACCCATGATATAGGTGATTACCAATAACGCGGCCAATGCAAGCAATGCCACTACCCCCCCGAGGGCTTTTTTCGGGTTCTCTTTTAATCCCCTGAAAAGGCCCACGATGGCAAATCCGATGAGAACCACCACGGTGATGGCCAACAAAGCGTACATCCAGTATAATACAATGTCCGTGAATTTAGGCTGACTCAAATCACCCGCGACCAACTCGTTCGGCGCGGCTTGCCCTCCAAAGTAGAACAATCCCATCACCACGATAGAGATAATCACCCCTATAATAAGTGTGGTACGGGAGGTTCTGTGTATTTTTGTTACTGCCATACTAATTACAAGTTTTTGTATTTAACGTTGTATTTAATCACCTGATCAAGGAAGGTGATCGAGGCATCTTCCATCTTGTTAAGGATGCCTTCCATCTTGGAAAGTATGTAGTTGTAGATAATTTGAAGGATAATGGCCACCACGAGACCACCCACGGTCGTGATCAACGCCACCTTCATACCCCCTGCCACGATGGTGGGGCTCATATCACCCGCTCTCTGGATATCGTCGAACGCCATAACCATTCCGATTACTGTTCCCAAGAAACCGAGCGACGGGGCGATAGCGATAAACAGCGTGATCCACGAAAGATTTCTTTCCAGCAACCCGGACTGTACCCCCCCGTAGTTCACGATGGAGCGTTCCACGGCATCGGCACCCTGATCTAACCGGAGGAGACCCTGATAGACAATAGAAGCCACGGGCCCCCTGGTATCGCGAGCAATATCTTTCGCTCCCTCAACGTCACCTCTATCAAGCGCGTCTCCTACCTTGTTCAGAAAAGCGTCGGGATCAACATCCGCCAAGCTCAAGTAGATAATTCTCTCGAGACAGAAAGCAAGGCCAAGGATTAAACAAATAGCAATCAAGCTCATAAACCCCGCGCCTCCCTCGATGAATTTCACTTTAAGCGCCTGATGTGCCCCGCCTGCTGTTTCTTGAACAACCACGGGAGCAGTTTCAACCGGTGTGGCGGCTACTTGCTCGGTGGCTTCCTCTGGAGTGGTTTCCTGCGCGAAAAGAACCGATGACAATCCCACGGACATCACTCCGAAGATTGCTAAAATTGCGAATAACTTTTTCATTGTGTGTTCAATTTTGTGATTAATGATTTTTTGATTTGTTCGTTTTATTCTGTCTTAGTTTCAAGTATATTTATTTTAAACGATGACTTTCACTTTTATTTTTTTTTAATCAGGGAGCGGAGAGAGCGGGATTCGAACCCGCGATACACTTTTGGCGTATACACGCTTTCCAGGCGTGCCTCTTCAACCACTCGAGCACCTCTCCAATTAGAGACACCCTCGTAAACGGGGTGCAAATTACAAAAAATATCGTTCCCGCTCCACTTTAGTTGGCAAAATTACTGAATTTATCGATTATATACTATTTCTGTCACGATTTATTTTAATCAAACAGGCATTTTTGTTAAATCGCCCGTGAAAAATCGGTTTTTTCCGGATACTGCAACTCATTCTTGCACCCCAAACAACCTGCGCGCGTTGCGGGTGGTGAGGGTTGCCGCGAGCGAGGCGTCGACCTCCCACACCTCGGCTATCTTGCGTACAATATACGTGAGATGGCTGGATTCGCTCCTTTTTCCCCGGTAAGGCACCGGTGCCAAGTAGGGTGCGTCGGTCTCCACGACCACCCTGTCGCACGGGCAGTGCCGCAGCGTGTTGGCCACTCCCGAGTTTTTAAAGGTCACCACCCCGTTCACACCGATGAAGAAATTATCCAATGACATGATCAGGTCCAACTCCTCCCGGTCACCCCCGAAGCTATGGAAGACCCCTCGAAGCGAGTTCTCGCCTACCCTTCGGATAGCCTCTACCACTTCTTTCGCGGCATTCCTGAAATGGATCGACAAAGGCAGGTCGCGTTCCCTACTCCACTCTAGTTGGGTTTCGAATGCCTGCACCTGTTCCTCTTTCAGCGAATCATCCCAGTGCAGGTCAATCCCCACCTCTCCCACGGCGATGTATTCTCCCCGTATCAATTCCGCGTATACTTCATCGAGTTGTCCACGCCACTCCTTTGTCACGCTGGTAGGGTGTAACCCCATCATGGGATAGAAAAAACCAGGGTAACGAGCAGCGCATCGCTTCAAGTTAACCAAGGTTGCTTCGCTTATATTCGGCAACAAGACTTTCGTTACTCCCGCTTGTTTAGCACGAGACACCACATCATCTAAATCCTCGTCGAACTCTTCAACAAATAGGTGAGCATGCGTGTCAATGATATTCATTCTGCCACCTCTCCTTTTCTATAGTAATAAACAATGCCGTAGGCGCGATTCCTCGCTACGCGTTGCTCCGGGGGAAATTGCAGGTTCTTGTTCTCCACTTCTTCCCATATCTCGAAAATTATCTTATCTACCATTTCCCGGTACTCTGCTACTTCGTTTAGTACGCGCGCGGTGGCCTTTTGATGAAGCTTCTGTGTCTGGTAACCCTCTTTAAACAAGGTATACATCACGTTTACTTTCGCGATAGACGGATTGTAGATGGGTACTCCGCCGCGGGAGACGCGCTCGTTCTCTCCCTTGATAATATGATCGCCCCACTCCAGCAACTGTTCGTGTGAAGTAAGATCCGGCACAACCATGCCTGCATCCTGTAAACCGTATAATTCAAGATGCTCCTCCTTGATCTCGGAACGCATCACGCACATGTAAAGCACCTGCACGAAATGAGAAATATACATCCGGGCATTTTTAACCTTCCCCAAAAAGTTCTTGTTAGCCTTCACTTGTGTTTCATGCAACTGCTGGTACTTTGTGCAAAGACGTTCGAAGTGGGAAAGGGTTTTTTTAGCCTCTTTCAACACGCTATGCGAGACCAGCAGTTCCTGAAAATCGGCATTGACAGATTTGTCTATGGCTGTTTTCAGTGCTTTCACGCGTGCGGCATCCGTATTGGGCAATCTTCGATAGGGCATATAAGTGAAGTTCACTAAAGTTAGACATTTAAACGCGGCGTCTATTTTTCCCTGTACATGAGGTTCTTTGACAGGGAGATCAGCGCTTGTTCGCGATCGTCCGCCACATGAATGGCGGAAAGACATTCCAAAGACGCAAGATAATACTTTTCGATGAGATTCTCCGCGACGGCTTTCAAATTTAATTCATCGTATATTTTTTTAACAGCTTCAATTTTCTCGGCAGGGTTATAATTCGTTGCTTGCAACCACTTGGCAAGTTCCTCTCTTTGCTCGGGATTCGAGTTTTTCAATGCTTTTATGAGCAGGTAGGTCTTTTTATTGCAGAGGATATCTCCCCCTATTTTTTTCCCGAATGTAGCCGGATCGCCATACACGTCCAAAAGATCATCCTTCAACTGGAATGCCAAGCCCAAGTTGATCCCATAATTGTATAGCGCGTCCGCCTCCGTGGGAGGTGCCTCGGCCATGATGGCGCCCATTTTTAATGAACAGCCAAAAAGCACGCCTGTTTTCAATCGAATCATCTCAAGATATTCGGCCTCCGTGACATCCTCTCGCTGCTCGAAATCCATGTCGTACTGCTGCCCTTTGCAAATTTCCATGGCGGTCGTGGAGAAAACATCCAGTATAGCCGGCAGATGCGCGTGAGGTACCCGGGCTATGTACTTGTATGCCTCGATTACCATGGCATCGCCGGAGAGGATGGCGGTATTGGCATTCCATTTTTTATGCACGGTGGGGTGCCCCCTTCTCATGTCGGCCCGGTCCATGAGGTCGTCGTGCACCAGCGAGAAATTATGAAATATCTCCACGGCCACCGCGGGGGCAATAGCCACGTCCGGGTCTTTCCCGAACAGTTCGGCTGCCAGTAGCGCCAACACGGGTCTGATCCGCTTGCCACCCATCGAGAGGGTATACCTCACGGGGTCGAATAGGGCGCCGGGATGTTCTTCTGCCCCAACGCGGGCCACGGCTTCTCCGATTTTTTTCTCGAGTATAGAAATTTTATCGATCATGAACACGTAATGGGTTTAAGGAGTCATGCCTTGGTGCCGGAACGGCAAACAGGAACCACGCTTCGTCGCGTCGATATGAAGCGTGTAAAACCTAAAAAAAAAGCTGCTCTCGTTTTTCAAAAGCAGCTTTTTAATCGTTCATACACCTATGTTAGTTCTGTAAACGGAATACCACGGGCAATGTAAAGCGGACGCGTACGGCCGAACCCCGTTGTTTTCCCGGTGCCCAGCGAGGCATCTGCTGGATTACCCGCACCGCTTCCCGGTCAAGCGAAGGGTCTACCCCACGTACTACCTGCACGTCGGTAATGCTTCCATCCCTCTCCACCACGAAGTTACAGATAACACGTCCTTGAATCCCGTTCTCCTGCGCGATAACCGGGTACCGGATATTGTCGCTCAAGAACTTCATCATGGCAGCGTTTCCACCTGGAAACTCGGGTTGCTGTTCTACTACCACGAAGATTTCTTCCGTCACCTCTTCTTCTTTAGGCTTGGGGGGAGGAGGCGGAACATAGGTTTGGATTTGTCGTTGAGATTGGTCGTCTTCCACCTGGATGTCAAACTTTGTCTCCACTTTCTCTTCTACCACCTCGATGATCTCGGGCGTTTCGGGCTCCGGTGGAGGAGGGGGTGGAGGAGGCGTGGGCTCCCGACGAGTAATCTCGATCTCTTCTTCGGCCAACACGTCCTGCACGAGAACCGTCTCGTCCAGTTTTCTAGTGTCGGTTGACCACTCGAAAGCAAAGAACAGGACAGCAGCGGCTACCACCACTCCCATCAGGAAGTAGGTTCCGCGATGGCTTTCCAAGTTCGCTTTCGACGATTTTTTTATTTCATCTTTCTTGTTCATCGTGCATTAATGTTATCAATTCACGTTCTTACCAGTCCTCTTGATTGCAAAAATAGCTATTATTTTAATATAACGCTTCATTTCATGGATAAAAATGGGAAAAAAACAGGATTTTAAATTAGTTTATCCTTTATCCCGAGTTCCCGGGGACGATTATTTCACTTTATAAATATCTTTCAGGTTCCTCCCGTACCCATCGTAATCCAGCCCGTATCCCACGATGAAATCATTGGGAATCTCTAACGCTACCCAGTCGGGAGTAATATCCTGCCTCAGCGCCGCCGGCTTAAAGAGCAACGTGGCTATCTTCACCTCGGCGGGCTCGTGCTTCATCAATTCGGCAATAAGCGCGACCATCGTATTCCCGCTGTCCACGATATCTTCCACCACTATCACAGAACGCCCTCTGATACTCTCGTTCAGCCCCAGCACTTCCTGCACGCGATGGGTGGTGGCCGTGCCCTGGTACGAGGCAAGCCGCACGAATGTGATTTCACTCGGCACGGAAACCTCCTTCATGAGCTCCCCGGCAAACATGAAGGCTCCGTTTAACACGGCGAGGAAAAGGGGATTCTTCCCATCCAGTTCCGCGTTCATTTGGTCGGCCACGCGCTTTATACCCTGCTCAATGACTTCTTGCTCAATAAACAATTCAAATTGTTTGTCCTTGATGGTGATCGTATCTTTCACTATTCGGGAATTTTAAAACGCCAAAATTACAATTTTTTACCTTCACGCGGAAATGAATCCTGCTTTTTTGGATGAATATTGCTCGCGGCCCACCGCGAATAATCTGTATCGTTCAAGAAAAAAGCCCTTTCTTCACGCGTGAATAACCGGCACTTGTTTCGCCGCGTCACTCTTCGCGTGGCCGCAATCCCCTCGTAACCAATATCCGACAGAAAGCGCGGAGTGATCCTTAGCAGGTGGTAAAAGAAACTCCCCGGACTCAACCGAGAAAAAAGATACGCCACTGCCCTTGATCGGGAGAGAAACTCCCCGTTGCTTTTCATGACAACCAACGAACGCGTAGAGTGTTCGCGATTGAACGCGGCAAAGAGCTCTTCGGCAAAACGAGACTGCAGTGCCGCGAAACGGAAGACCCGCCCGGCATCCCTATCCAAGACCCACTGTACCCAGTAGTTACAGAGGCCGCATTCGCCGTCGTAGAAAACAATAGGATGCATAGCGGGCAGGGTTTTGTATTATTTCACGCCTTTCACGATATCGGTTAGCTTCACGGCCTGAAAGGTCATGTGCGCCACGCTACTCTCGTAGAGGATACCCACGGTCTCGCGATCGATCATCGCCAGGCAGGAATATCCCCATCCAAAATCCTCATCCAATAGCACCTGGTGCTCTTCGGGAAACGTTAGCCCTCCATCCAAGCTAGCTTTGATGGTGATCATATTGCGGTGTTTAGTCGAGTTAGGGTTCGAGAAGAGCAGGATATCTCTTCCGAGCACGTTCTGGCTTGACTTCACGGCAATCAAGCTGGCCATACAGACCGGTTCTTGCAAAACGCTCCTTGACGAAGGATGCTCTGTCCATGTTTTCCCCAAGTCTCTTGTCACGAAGATGGCTCTGCTACCACCGCGGTTATCGCGCATGTTCAGCATCAAGACACCGGGTTCCACCTCGGCTACTTGTGCCTCCGTGGTATTGGATCTGGCAGGTTCATGAATGGCCCATGTCTCGCCCCGGTCTTTGCTATACATGATTCCCGCGTGCGGCATCCGCGCCGAGTCGATATACTGGACCGGGAACACCAACGTGCCGTCAGCCATGGTTATACCCATGCCCGGGCCTTGTAGCAAAAAGTTCCACGAGGGATCCTTCACCTGTTCAGTGATATTGATCGGGGCCGACCAAGTTTTGCCGTCGTCGGTGCTCTTGGTGAGCACTAACTGCGCGGTGGTTTCCTTGCTATTCCCATCCATGGAGTTTACCCACGCTCTCCCGTTCCCCATGCCGTGTGTCCATGCCGCGATTATCCAGATGGCACCGGTCACATCATCCACGAGGATCGCCGGGTCCCCCACCCCGTTCTGGGCTCTGGGCATGCCCCCGTATTCACCGAAGCTGAGGGGTAATCGCATTTTCTCCCACGTTTGTCCCTTGTCGGCACTGCGACTTAACCCCACGTCCACGTATTCCTGCAGGTCCACGCTGCTATTGTAGCGCACATCGTAAACCCCCAGCAGGGTGCCTGCCTTAGAAGCAACCAACCCCGGGATGCGGTAGGCCGCCGAGCCATCATCTCCCGCGTGGCGCACGCCAACACCCGTACGGTGAGGCGCTCTCTCCGTCGCGAACTCCAGTGGAGCCTGCTCCATGTCTAGTTTGGCGGAGGTCATCTCCACATCAATCGTCGACAAAAGCGACGCGTCGGGGCGCGTCTGCAAACTCACCCAAAAGTAGTTAATCCCTGGGAAAAGCGAGTAGTTGGGCGACATGACCACCTCATTGCCCGGCTTGGACACCTCCACCACCTTTCGCGAATAAGAAGGGTTAGCAGCGCGTGTCATGCCCGGGGTATGGCTCGACACATACTGCTGCACCGGCGCGTAGTGCACCTGCCCGAATCGCTGGGGAGCTTCTGTGCCACTGTAATAAAGCTTCACTGCCTCTATCTCTTCTAAATTTACTTGAGCCGAAAACCGAAGGGTCAGCTCGCTCAGCTCTTCCGCCTCCCGTGCATCAACACGCAAGTAAAACAGCACGTTATCGGACCTATCCACCAAGACAGGGATCCGGGTTTGCTTTACTTGGATGGTATCCGCTCCTGAAACAGGCAAGAGAGCTAAAAAAAGCGCCAGACTGACTGTGATTAATTTTTGCATCTATTTATTGTTCTTTCGGGGAATAAACCCCTGATTAATGACTCCTTTACCCCTTTCAATCGCAAATATATTAAATATATTTCCAATATCATGGACACAATGAAAATAATTTTATAAACCCGACCCTTCGACCGCCATTATGTCAGCATAAGAAAAGTTCATTCCCTTTTTCTGAAAAAAATCCGATGCGGCATCTTATTTCAACGGGTTTATTCCCTCTTTCCGCTTTCACCGGTTTGGCACGGATTTTGAACAATTATTGCTTACACAACAAACAAAAGTAACCATTTTTCCGTTTGGAAGACGAAAAAGATGAAAATGAATCCATTCAAAAGACATACATTGGGCGGCGATGATTCCCACGGAGAGGTCATCTCGTTTATCGGCACGGATTTTATCGACGGTAATACCGAAATGGATGAATCCCTCCTGAAAAAGACATTGCCCCTGCTCCCCTTGCGTAACACCATTGTATTTCCGGGTAGCACCCTCCCCATCGCGGTGGGAAGGAAGCGATCAATCGACCTGGTGAAGTCGCTGGGATCAAAACAACGATACATCGGGTTGGTATGCCAACGAGACACCTCGGTAGAGGATCCCGCCCCCGAAGAGCTTTACCCCATGGGCGTGATTGCCGAGGTGCTGCGCGTGATCGAGTTGGCCGACAACAACTACAGCATCATCGTGCAGGCCAAGAAGCGTTTCGAGTGGCTCGAGATAGCCCGTACCGAACCCTACATGACGGCTACCTACAAGATCCGGGAATATATCCCGGCATCCAAGGAAGACAAGGAGTTCAACGCCATTCTCGACTCGATTCGCGACGCGATGACACACATGCTCCACCTCTTGGGCGAGCCGCCTCGAGAATTGCTGCAAACCATCAGCAGTGAAGCATTTTCCGGCATGTTGATCAGCTATTGCGGCACCAACCTGCCCATCGACAGCCGGGAGAAGCAAGAACTGCTCAGCATCAACGACGAAAAAGAACAAGCATACCGTCTTCTCATGATCCTCAACCGGGAATCACAAATGCTGGAGCTCAAGATGAACATCCAGATGAAGACGCGCGAGGATCTCAACCAGCAACAGAAAGAGTATTTCTTGCAGCAGCAGATCAAGACCATCCAAGAGGAGCTGGGAGGCAACACGCAACAGATAGAAATCGACGAGTTTCGCGCGAAGGCGAAGAAGAAAAAATGGAGTGCCGAGGTGGCCGAAACATTCGAAAAGGAGGTGACTAAACTGGAGCGCTTGAACCCGCAGTCGCCCGACTACTCCGTGCAGTTCGGGTACCTCCAGGCCATCCTAGACCTTCCGTGGGGAGAGTACACCAAAGACAACTTCAACCTCGCGAACGCCCAGAAGGTGCTCGACCGTGACCACTTCGGCATGGAAAAAGTGAAGGAGCGGATCATCGAACACTTGGCCGTACTCAAGTTGAAGGGCGACCTTAAATCGCCCATCCTCTGTCTTTACGGCCCCCCAGGGGTAGGGAAAACCTCCCTGGGCAAATCGGTTGCCGAAGCGCTAAACCGGAAATACGTGCGCGTATCGCTCGGGGGGTTGCACGACGAGGCCGAGATACGGGGACATCGCCGCACCTATATCGGTGCCATCCCCGGACGGGTTATCCAGAGCATACAGAAAGCGGGCTCATCCAACCCCGTGTTCGTGCTCGACGAGGTGGATAAGATCGGCAGCAATTTCCGGGGAGATCCCTCCTCGGCACTTCTCGAGGTGCTCGACCCGGAGCAGAACTCCTCGTTTTACGACAACTACCTCTCCATCGGGTATGACCTCTCGAAAGTGCTTTTCATCGCTACCGCCAACAACCTGAACGCGATCCCTCAGCCATTGCTCGACCGCATGGAGCTGATCAACGTGGGAGGCTATATCACCGAAGAGAAGGTGGAGATTGCCCATCGCCACCTTGTTCCCAAGGAACTGGCAAACCACGGCATACCCAAAGGGGCCTTCTCAATTCCCAAGCCCACCCTGCAGAGGGTTATCGAAGATTACACCCGGGAGTCGGGCGTGCGGGAGCTGAACAAGAAAGTTGCCAAGATCATGCGCCGGGTGGCCCGTCGCTTGGCCGCGGGGGAAGAGTATCCCAAATCCCTTAAAGTAAACCAGCTGAAAGAGTACTTGGGCGTGGAAGAATATTCCAAGGATCGGTACCAAGGCAACGAATACGCCGGGGTGGTAACGGGACTGGCATGGACAGCCGTGGGCGGGGAGATTCTCTTCGTGGAGAGTTCCCTCAGCCGCGGCAAAGGAGCCAAGCTCACCCTTACCGGGAACCTGGGGGAGGTAATGAAAGAGTCGGCCATGCTGGCCATGGAGTACATCCACTCGCACGCCGAAGAGCTGGGAATCAACCCGGAGGTGTTCGAACACTGGAACACGCACGTGCACGTGCCGGAAGGAGCGATCCCGAAAGACGGTCCCTCGGCAGGGATCACCATGATTACCTCGCTTGCCTCCGTTTATACCCAACGAAAGGTACGGGCCGGCCTGGCAATGACCGGCGAAATCACCCTCCGCGGCAAGGTGCTTCCCGTGGGTGGCATCCGTGAAAAGATATTAGCCGCCAAACGGGCCGGCATCCAGGAGATTATCCTGTGCAAGGAGAACAGGAAGAACGTGGACGAGATCAAAGCGGAATACGTGAAGGGACTCACGTTCCACTACGTGGGGGATGTCAGGGAAGTACTCGAACTGGCGTTAACCCGGGAGAAAGTAAGAAACCCGAAAGATTTTACGATTCCTAAGAATTCCAAGTAACGATCAGTTAATTGATTACCCCGCCTTAGGGACTCCTGTAAAAGCAAAAACCTCTATCCGGTGTGGATAGAGGTTTTTGCTTTTTATTATTACAGCGCGTCTTACTCCGCGTAATACCTAAAATCTTTGAGTAGCTCCTGAAGCCTTTTCCTCGCGAAGAATATCCGGCTCTTTACCGTTCCGATGGGCAACTTCAAATGCGTGGCTATCTCTTCGTACTTAAACCCCGACACGTGCATCGAGAAAGGCACCTTGTATTCGTCGGTAAAACTGTTGATGGCCTTATTGATCTCCTTGATGGTATACGCTCCATCGGGGGTATCAAACCCGGAATCCTGGGGCAAATTAAGGTGGTAGAGATTTTCCGTTTTGTCGATAATGGTTTGGCTTCTAACGATCTTGCGATAGTTGTTCACGAAAATATTATGCATGATGGTGAAAACCCACCCTTTGAAATTCACATTTTCATAATATTTCTCTCTGTTGTCCAATACTCGAAGCGTGGTTTCTTGCAAAAGATCCTTTGCCTCTTCTCGATCGGCAGTCAATGTTAACGCGAAATTAAACATGTTGTCCTGCAGACTTAATAGTTGTTTTTCGAAAGAAATTTTTGTCTTCATAAGCGATGACTTTTGTTGTGTTAAATGTCAGCCGTCTTCCTTTCCATTGAATGAAAGACGATTGTCACATTGCAAATATAAAAAGATATATTCGAAAGAAAAGGTCTCATTCCCCGTAAAAACAACTAACGAACGTTAATTAAAAAAACCACCCATC
>Ga0265293_10008881_pt1 | contig 14664 bp, 15 predicted proteins | sample Munlanlewell138R_FD_192505 | JGI IMG/M metagenome (GOLD analysis project Ga0265293, IMG submission 192505) | Leachate microbial communities from a municipal landfill in Southern Ontario, Canada - Leachate well 138R | ecosystem: Engineered > Solid waste > Landfill > Unclassified | place: Canada...
TGAACATTATATTTGTGAAAAAAATTATATGGATGTGATTTTTTGAACGTTAGTAATAATTTCTATTTTTTATCGAAATTTGAATATTATTGGTTTTTTCTATTTAGTAGACTTTTTCAACAGCCTGGATGTTTATGGTTTTAAATTCTTTGAATCAGTATTAATACAGGATTTATGTTTTAAGAATAATGTCGACGAAAATCCTTAAACATCATATTTCATTATTTCTGTTTTTTTAAAAAGTTAAAGAATATTTCAAGATCTTCTGTGTGTAATTTTTCTACTTTCTGACGAAATAAACTTTTTACACTTTTTATAAGCATTTCCCTTTTGAAGTCTGTTATCTTTTTATTTATTACATAATTATAGGATTGTTGAAGATCTTTGTCTTTTCGTATTTCTAATAAATGTTCTGTGTTAATTTGACTGATTTTCAGTTTATTTTTATTTAAATATTTATTTATTGCTCTTCTTGCAAAATATCTTTGACTATAGTTGTTGTCAGGTGAGAGTATTTCAATCCATTTTTTATATATTTTTTCTCTTTCTTTCCAGTTCTCAAATTTTTTTATATTTTGCTTAAGGTTTTTATCTATTTTGTATAAGTTATTTTTATCCATTTTTCCTCCTTTTTTAAATATTATCAGGGAGATCAAAATCAAAATCAAAATCAATATCAATTATAGTATAATTATTATCTTGAATGCAGGTTTTTACATTTGGATTATTTTTTATGTCTTCTTCTTTGTATGCTGTACAATTATTTAAAGTTATTTCACATTTGACAGTTTTTTTTGTCAGTTCTGAAAGGATATTGGATATATCAGAATTAATTAACTTTAATTTTATATTTCTGTTTAAGGTATCTATATTTTTTAATATAGCTGTTTTTTTTAACCTGTCTATTGAAATTGATTTTAGTGCTTGCATAGATCTGAAGATTGAAAGGTCAAGTTCCTGAACATTTTCTAAATAAATTGTTTTCAGAGATTTGAATGATTCATGGATTTTTATCTCTGGCGTGGAGTAATTGAGATTTATAGTTATACTGTTTTTAAGATTGTTCATTGTTTTGTAAAAATCAATATATTCAGCTTTATATACTGTCAGTTCAAAATACATAAGTCTGGAAAAAGATGATAATAGTCTTATTTCCTTTGTGTTTGTCAAATTCAGATATAATTCTTCAATATTATTAAGATTGTTCAGATAGTTTGTATTAAAATCCTGATTATGTATACTCAGAGTTTTAATTTCGGGATTATTTCCAATAATACTGTCAATATTAAAATTCACTGATAAAATGTGCAGATATTTAATATTTCTGCAGTTTGTAAATGGGTTTATTGAGTCGGAGGATTTAATATTTTTTAAAAATAGTCTTTCAAGTTTCCTGAAGTCGATTTTATCAGTAATATCATTTAAAATATTACAGTTAGTTAATTCCAGACAATTTAATTGAGTAAGATTTTTGAAATCTGATATGTAGCATTCTGGAATATTTTTAAGTTTAATATTAATCATCCAGAACATTTTTTTTAAAAATCTGGTGTCAATATCAGTTTTATTATTTTCAGAAATCTGAACTTGTAATTCTGTCAGAAATAAATGATTTTTTAAAAAACTTAAATTTCTGACATTGTTATTTCCGCACATAATTTTGTTCAATACAGAGTTTTCTGAAGGAAATTCTGCCAGATCTATTTCAAATCTTTTTATATTTTCAAAATATATATCATCTGCTGTATATGCATCTTTGTAATATGCCAGTTCTTTTTTTTGGCTTATATACAGTATTTGTGTTAATAATCCAGAAAATCTTCTATCTAAATATTTCTTGTTTTCGGTTGACTCACAGGGGTTCTGTATAAAATTTTTTCTTATATTGCTAAAATTTTTCAATATATCAAGATTAGTCTTTTTAATATAATTATTATCAGGATTTTTCCGTAGATTTACTTTTTCATTAAACATCAGTTTGTATATTCTGTACATAAAAAGGTCATATTTTACATGCTGGATCAAGTTTCTCACTGAAATTGTATTAAAATAATAATCATCTATATTTTCAGGTCTTTTGTTTTCAAGTGAATAATGATAGTTATGAAATTTTGCGAAAATCTCTATTTCTGATATGTTAAAGAAATGAAGGAAATCAAACCATATAGTAGAATTGTTTGTTTTGTTCTTTAATATAAGATCAGTATATCTTTCATGAAGTACCTTATGTGTTTTTTCTATATTTTCAGGGAATTTTTTCTTATCTTCTAAAAATTCTTCATGTTTTTCTATTGTTGTAAGGATGTCTAATATCTGACTGAAACTATCTTCAATATTTGAACAGTATAATGTCAATTTATTGTTAAAATATGCTATTACTACTTCATTATTAAAAATATAATAATCTGAACTGAAATGATTGCTGATGTTTTCAAATGTGCATGGATTTACTTTGTATGAATATACTCCATTTTCAGTCAGATCAATTTCAGGTATAAAATTAGTATATAACATTAAAGAATAAACAGAGAAAAAATCATATGGAAATATTTTATGATATTTTTTCGGGACATTTTTCAGCATTGATCTGAAGGTATTTTTGTAATAATTATTGTAAATATGAGGTTCCATCTTATTATATGCTTCAAGCATATCATGATAAATCTCAGGATTGTATTCTTTGACCTCATCAACGATGTCAAGTTTTTTCCTTAACTCATGCAGATAATAGAAATTTCTGAAAGTAGCTGAGAAAAATTTTTCTGCTAATAATTTGAAATATGAATTGTATTTAAAAATAAGATCTGATAATTCCTCTGCAAGTATTATTCGTTCTTTTATCTCAGCAAAACCTGCATCAGTTGGAATAAGATTGTTTATTGTTCTCTGATTGTTTATAAAAGTAGGAACAGATAATGAATAATAATCCTGAATATCAGAATAAAGAGATTTTTTTTTGACATGTATCCTGAAAAAATTTCTGCTTTCCTCAAAAACGGTGTAGTGTATCATGTCTGAATCTGTTTCAAGAAAATAGTGATTCATATAGACCTCCCTGAATTTATAAAATCTGTTTTTTAATCTCTGCGGTTTACAGGAATAATAATACTCATACCTGTATCAATGAAATTAATCTGAAAAACATCAGATGAAATAGCAAACTTCCATTTTATAAAGACTGTTATGAATCTTTTTATATTGTATATTGTTACTTTTTTATTTGTTGCATTGAATATCCAGCTGCCTGATTTAGGAAAAAATCTTATATGAACCCAATTTTCTGTAAGTATTGAACGAATTATCTCAGCTCTTGCTTTTCCTTCAAAACCTAGAGGTTCCGAGAATTTTTTATACACACTTACAATTTGGTCTTTTTTATAATTGAATATTTCAGGAAAAGTAAATATAAAATTTATATGCTTTTTTCCGTTGTTACAGAATACATATCCATGAGGTGACATAAAGAAACCTTCTGAATAAGATCTTGAAAAATCAATTGGGTTATATAATGAATTATAATCTGACATAAAGACCTCCCTTAGCAGTTTTTAAAGATGTCTGCAAGCTGAGAAACAAATCGCATCTTTTTTCTGACTATAATCATCGTAACATTTTTAGATTATCTTGTCAATAAAAATATTTTTGTCGACATTGATATATATCCAAAAAATACGATATAAACGATAAATATTGACAAAAAAATAAAATGGTTATAAAAAACCAAAAAAACGGTTTTGAAAAACCGTTGACCAGAAAACATAAAAAGGTTATAGTTAATCATAGAATAATTTTTTATAAAAGAGGATAAAAATGGAAAGAATAAAATACAATAAGTTAAAAGAAACAGATTTAAAGGATTTTGAAAACTCAGTGATTAAAATTGAAAAATTGTACAAGAGGAGTTTAAGTAATGTTTTTTATAAAATTGTATTTGCTTTTCTTGCATATTTATATAAAGAAGATAAATTAGGCGATTTAGATTTTTTTCAAAATGAATATACAAAAATCGAATTAAAAGATATATGGGGAAAATATGAAAAGGATATTAAGAGCTTAGCTTCAGATTATAGTGTTGATATTTTTGTTTCTGTTCTGCTGTTTTCAGAAGATAATAAATTTACTGGAATAGATGAACAGTCTACCCCGGAAGGTGTATGTGAGCTGGCTAATAATATATTGAATATTCGGAAGAACGATATAGTGCTTGATTTAGGTTCAGGGGCAGGAAATTATATTATTTATACTGCTTTTAACACTGAAGCGGAAGAGTTTTATGGAATTGAGTTAAACAAAGATTCTTTTGTTATATCCCAAATTAGAAGTAATTTTACAGCTAAAAATATAAAAATTTTTAATAATACAATTTTTAATGAAGAAGAAAAAAATAAAAAGGCAGATAAAGTATTTTCTAATTTTCCTTTAGGGAAAAGGTTTTCAGATATAAAAAGAGAAATATATAAAGTGCCTGAATTAAAAGAGTTTTTTAAAAAACAGGATAAGTTAATATCTGGAGACTGGGCTTTTATAATGGGTGGATATTTGAATTTAACTCAAAATGGCAAAGCGTGTATTGTTACTTCAAACGCCAGCTTATGGAACGAAGTTGATAAAAATGTCAGGGAAGAAGTTTTAGAAATGGGGATTATTGAAGGTATTATTTCACTTGGGGAAAAAATATTAAATAACACCAGAACATCTGTAAGTTTGATTGTTTTAAGTAATGGAAATAAAGAAGTTAAAATGATTGATGCTTCAGAGGTGTTTACTGAAGGAAGAAGACAGAATTTTCTTGAAAAAAAAGATATTGAAAAAATTATTAAAGCATATAATAGTGATGAAAAAACAGAAATAAGCAGGAAAGTTGATTTTGATGAAATAAAAAATCACGATTATATTTTAAGTCCACAAAGATATATGCGTAAAGAAAGTCAAATTAAAAACACTGTAAAACTTGATGAAGTTGTAAAAACTATACAGAGGGGGGCTGCAATTTCTTCTTCAAAATTGAATGAACTTGCGACAACAGAAGACACGGGAATTTATTATCTTCATTTAAAGGATATAAACGAGGGATTAATAAATCATGATTTGCAGAGACTTAAAGAATTGGATAGAAATCTTGAAAGATATATTTTAAATAATGATGATCTTATATTTACTAAAATGTCCCCATTCAAAGTTGCTCTGGCAAAAGTCAGAGAAGGTCAAAAAATTGTAGCAAGTGGAAATATGTATATTCTTGAAATTGATAAAAGTAAAATTGTTCCTGAATATTTAGAAGCGTATTTACAGAGTGATAAAGGAATAGCGGAAATAAACAGATTATCAAAAGGTTCAAGTTTCAGTATGATAAATGTAAGTGATTTAAAAAAGATAAATATACCGATTTTTGATAAAGATAAACAAAAGAAGATTTCTCATGAATATTCAATATTAAAACAGGAATTAATAAAACTCAGCAATGAAATAGATGAAAAAACCAGAAAAAAACACAAATTATTTGATGATCTTGTAGATATCGTATAATTTGATCAGCTGGTCTTCATCAAGGGTCTCAAAAAAACTTAATATTTCGTTTTTGATAATACTGTTATCCTGAGAAAACAGGGAGGTAGGATTGATATTCAAAGCCATTGCTATTCGTTCAACAACCTCGATCCTGGGTTCTTTGACACCTCTTTCGATTTCCCCAAGATATGTAGTGGAAATATTAGCTTTTTCAGCCAATTCCTGTTGGGTTATTTTATGGGTCTTTCTGTATTCTAAGATTTTTCTGCCAAGTATTTCGCCTAATAAAATCATACATACCTCATATATTAAAGATAGATAAAAAAGAGTTTTAAATAAAGTAACTGATAGTTGGTATAAAAAACAAGCTGATAGTTGACAAAAGGATTTTTTTAATATATAGTGATTTGCATAAATATACTTAGGAGGATTTGAATGGAAAAAACATCAAATAATGAGGAAATTATATTAAGACCTGCATGGAGAACATTTTGGGCTCATATTTTATTTAGTTTTTTGGTTATTCCTTTGTTATTTATGTTTTACAAAAGATATTCAACAAAGCTTATTTTAAAAAGGGATTCAATAGTTGATTGTGATGGATTGATTTCTATAAATGAGAAAGAGATATTTTATGATGATATAAGAACTGTAGGAATTGGACAATCAATATTTGGTAGAATATTCAACTATGGTAAATTGGATATTGCAACTTCTGGAACGGGTGGATATGAATTATCGTTAACAGATGTTTATAATCCAAAACATTGGAAAGAACTAATTTTATCAAGAAAAACCAGTAAATAATCAGGAGAAACAATGAAAAAAATTTTATATTTACATTTTATCGCAATATTTATGATTTTTTTAGTTGGATGTAACAATTCTTCAGAAGTAAAAACAAATGAAATTATAAATCAACTGAAACAAAACGGAATAAACGGGAATTTCAAGATTCGGATAACAACTGAAGAAGATTTAAAAGCTCTGAAAAAAACTGTAGATGAAGCAGAAGATGAATTTCAAAGAGCATTTGGGCAGAGTATGTATGATTCTATGAAATATGTAAAGGCAAGTTGTGAGTATGAATCAGATGATCTTGAATTCAACCTACTGGAATTTGAAAATGGAAAAGCTGTAGAAGATAATGTTAAGCCGTTATTGAAGTTAATGTCATTTGGAATAGATGAAGGAAATATCAAAAAATTGATCAAGGGCGATATAATTGTCATATTTCGCAAAGGATATGATAAATATATTCAGGTATTCAATAAAACTATAAATTAAAGGAAAATATATGAATAAAAAAATTTGGTGTTTATTGATAAGTTTAATAATTTTAACAAACAGCTTTTCTATGGAATTGATTAATAAAGGAAAAACATTTGAAATTATGGATGATTCGGAAATTTATGTGAAAATTGAAGCACCCAAGAAGGATTTTTTTGAAAAATTAAGTGATACACTGGATAATGTAAGCGAAGTTATTGATAATCTTGCTTTAGATAACAGGGAAAGTTCTGCAAATGATGAAGAAAAGAAAAAAGAAGGCTTGGTGCCGATGGCTTTAAATAAATTAACTAAAATTAAAACATTAAATTCCAGGTATAAAGGCTGGTATAGAGCAGAAATATTTGTTAAAAACAATTCATCACAGAAAATTCTGATTAAAATAGAAGATTGGGAAAAAGCTTTTAAAAGTCAGAAAGAATTTTTAGATTACAAAAATTTAAAAGAAATTTTTATATCAGACAAGAAATTTGATAGATATTATTATGAAAAAAAATTGCAGGAACCAATAGAAAGTAGATTGGATTGCGGAATTGTAATAAACGGAGAGGAAATATTAATCAAAGGACTTGAAATTAAGGATAAGATTTCTAAAGATAAGTTTGAAAATTTAGATTTTTTTGAAAAAGCTGCTTTTTTTAGAGAATATGATCAACAAATAAAGTTAGTAGTTGAAAGATTAAAGGAAGAGGAACAGGCAAGAGAGAGAGAGAGATTAAATAAGGAAAAATTAGAACAGGAACAGAAAGAAAAAGCTAAAGAAGAAGAAAGAAAGAGAATTGCTAAGGAAAGAAAAATCAATAAATGTCAGTTTGATAAAGTGAACTGGGATATGACAAAAGAACAGATACAGAAGCTTGAAGGTTCAAAAGGGAGAATAGACGATAATTCTATTTTTTATTACGGTCATGAAAAAGGATATGATTGTGAATATGGTTATGTTTTCTCAAAAGAAGACGGCAAATTATGGAGAAAATATTATATGTTTGATGTCGATATTCTAGATCCAGATTCATTAGAGATGGTGCCTAAATTTCTTCCAGTAATAACAGCTAAATATGGATTTTATAACAAACATACTGATCCCTATCTTCAGGCACAATTTGGAATAATGGGAAACAAATATACCTGGAAAAAAGGAGATACCAAGATAACTTTAAAGCCAGGTACTAAAAGTACTGAAGGTTGGATTCCTGGTGTTGTAATGATGTTATTTTATGATAAAAATACCGAAAAAGAAGAAAAAATAAGTTTTTAATAAAAAGGCTCCTTTACAGGAGCCTTTTTAAAAATCTGAAAATATATTTGACAGAGCAGGATATTTATGATAACATATATTTATAATTTGAATTTTAAGACGTGATTTGTACACCAGATTGCGGCGTCTCAAAATAATCAGCTAAAAGGAGGAGTCATGTATTATTCTCTAAAACCCCTTAAATTTCAGTGTTCAATTTATTATTTTGTTCTTAATATTTTTATTTTTCATAATATTATACCTTAATTTAAAAAAACTTTAAAGGAGGATATTATGAATTATGTGAAATCAATTTTAGGTAAAAGATTTGGACAAAAGTTGTCAGAAAATCATAAACTTTATGGAGAAAAAGGCAATTTTGTCATTGTGTCTGTTATGAAAATCACAACTACTGTTGATGGAAACGAAAAAGTACATAATGATTTTGTAAAATATCTTCAGAAATCAGATATTCCCGGAACAATGCTGGAATGCTGGGGATTTTATTCTGTGGTTAATGCTCAAAAAAACAATATTGAGATTGGTGCTAAAGCTTTATGTATTTTTGCTGATAAAGGTGAAAAGATTTTTAAAAAATTAAAAAATTGTATTATAAAAGCTTGTGCAGAATTTGATATTCCGGGTTTTCTTATTAAAAAATGGAATGAAAAAGATATTCGTTTATTTAATTCAAAAGAAGCTGAATTTTTTTTATTGAAAAATTTTGCTTATGAAAAGATTAGCGATTATTTTTCAATGATTTATAATAAGAATTTTATATTTGAGGAAATTTCTTTTTATCCACATTCGTTCATGTCTGCCATGGGTAAAAAAGCATTGGAAAAGAACAGGTTTACTTTATCAGTTAAAAGATCTCAAGGGTTAAGGTTATATGATAGTTCAAATATAAAAGGTACAAAATTCTGGCTATATCATAACAATGTGATTTCGTTGAAAGATGCTGATTATATTGATTTTATAAAAAATAATCCTGAATTATTCAAATTTAATATAAATGAAATAAAAAGGTTCTTTGATAAATTTGAAGCAGAATTCAGCCAGGAGATAATCAGTAAAGTATTAAATTCAGATTGGATCAAAGTAGAATATATGCCTGAAAAAAATTCATGGGTAATTGAATTTAATGATATTAAGCAGAGAAAAAAAGATATTTTAAATTTTTTAAATGGATTTTATGCTTTGAATATTATGAATAATAAGAGCGAAATAATATTATCTGATAAGTCATGTAATGGATATACCGAGATAAATCCTAAAAAAAAACATGGATTAAAAGGATTTATAAATAAACTTTCAGAAGAATCAGGTAGAGGTCTTTTACCTCTGATTTTTAACAATTCAGAATTTATAAATATAAATTTTTTATATTAAAACAAAATAAAATAAAATTAAGAGGAGGTATATATTATGGGTATTATAATTTTGAGAGCTTCAAAACTTGCAGTAAAAAAATACATGGGAAGAATAGTTTATATTGCCAGATTTGGAACGCTGACAAACGAACCGGATAATCTTAATAACATTGAAGAAAAATATTATGGTATTTTTATACCGCATGATGAGTATTATTACGGGCTGAAAAGTGTGGAAGAAGTAGATATATCTTCCACATTTCAGAAACCGGGAGATACAGAACCTGTAATTAAGATCTTTGAGATTAGAAATTTTATGAATCTTCTTATTAATGGACAGAGTGATATATTAGATTTACTTTTTAACAATAAAGTAATTTCAATGCATGAAGATAAAATGTTCAGACATTTCAGAAAATTTCTTATATCTCTTATTCATGATAAAAAAGAAGATAAAGAATATTTAAAAGAGATAATTTCATCCAAACTCACTGAATATATAAAAGAAGTCAGAAGTTTACAGCAGAAATACACTGGAATATGTATTTCACAAGATGAAAAAAATGTCTATGATTATTATCATAGATCATAAACAAAATAAAATATAGACAGCATTATTGTTTATGATATAATTTATTTATGAAGATTAATGTTATAAAGGCTGATATAACTGAACTGAAAGTAGATGCAGTTGTAAATGCTGCGAATAATTCACTGCTTGGTGGTGGTGGTGTTGATGGTGCTATTCATAGAAAAGCTGGTGCCGGGCTTTTGAAAGAGTGTAAAAAGATTGGCGGTTGTGAGACTGGGTCGGCTGTGATTACAAAAGCTTACAATCTTCCTTGTATGTATGTTATTCACGCTGTTGGGCCTGTGTATAATGATGGTTTACATAATGAGAGCGAACTGCTTGCTTCTGCCTATAAGTCTTCGCTGATTATTGCTGAGAATAATAATATAAGAAGTATTGCTTTTCCTAATATAAGTACTGGTGTGTATGGTTATCCTAAAGATAAAGCTTGTCTGGTAGTAAAAGAGGTTTTTGAAGGTTTTCAAAAAAGTAATAAAGGAATTGTTGAAAATATTATCTTCTGCTGCTTTGATAATGAAAATTTGCAGTTTTATCTCAAATTGTTTAAAAAATTTCTGTAAGCAATCGGTGTTAATTAATTTTTATATTATTAATTATTAATAATAAATTAATTTTTGTGTTATACTTATTTTATTAAGTGAAATTGTCGGGGTTATGGGTTGACCATTGAAGTCAAAATGTTTTTTAAGAATTTTACTTGATAAAATATTTTTTGATAAAAAGGAGTAATTTATGAGTATGAAAGAAGCTTATGAAAAAAAAATGCAAGCTAAATTGGATGAATGGGATGCTGAGATTGATAAGCTTAAGGCAAAAGCAAATTCGGCTGAAGCTGATCTTCAGTTGAAATATGAAAAACAAATTAAAGAGCTGAAAGCAATGCAGGAAACAGCTTATAAAAAACTTGAAGAGTTAAAAAAAGCTAATGAAGATGCATGGGAAGATCTAAAAGCAGGGATTGAGAATACTTGGGATACGATAGATACTTCTGTTAAGTCGGCTTTTTCACGTTTTTTCAAATAAAAAAAATTAAGTGTCGTTTCTTGTTATTGAGTTTGTTCATTAATGAAACGACACTGATATTTTAATAGATAAAACTAAATTTAAATTTAGTTTTTTTGACTTTTTGTTTTTTTTCTAAAAATTTTTATTGTATAGCAGTGATCTCTTTTATGTATTCAATATTTTTTCAGAAGTCTAAATAATATATTTATTATTATTTTTAATTATTATAGTTTGAGAATACTGTTAATGGTGTTATTATTGGATATTATATATTTTTAAATGGATAGAAATTTATGGAAATTGGGCTTGTTTCGTGTTTTAATCGTTCTGGGAATATTGATTTTAATTTATCTCAGATTGAAAAATTCTGCTGCAAAGGTTTTGAAAAAGGTATTGATCTTATCTGTTTTGGTGAAGCTTTTATTCAGGGTTTTGACGCTTTAAAATGGGATTTTGATGTTGATAGAAATGTTGCTGTTGATGTGAATTCATCAGAAATCTTTTTTATCAGATCTGCTGCTTCAAGATTTTCTGTTGCGATTTCAGTGGGTTTTATAGAATTTTGTGATGGCTTGATTTACAGTAGTAATATTGTTATTGATAAATCAGGTAATGTCATTGATATCTTTCGTCGTATTTCTCCCGGATGGAAAGAAGAAATTGCTTCTTCTGAATATAAAGAAGGTTCCTGTTTCAATAGATTTGAGCTGGAAGGTATTTCTTTTTCTACAGCTATTTGTGGTGATCTATGGTTTGAAGATAATATTGATGATATCACAAGATTAAACTCTGATGTAGTGCTCTGGCCTCTTTATATTGATTACTCTGCTGATGAATGGAATAATCATGCTGTTTTTGAGTATGCTGAACAGATAAGGAAAATAGGAGTTCCAGTTCTTATGATAAATAATATTACTGAAAATGGGGCTAATGTTGGTTGTGCTGTCTTTCAGAATGGATGTATAAAAAAGAAATCAGATATGGGGATAGAAAGTATTCTGCTGTTTTCAATAAAGTGAATGGAATATAATGAAACTGTCATTATTTTTTTAAATAAGATATAATTATTTTAATTTTAACGTTGGAGGGAATATGTGCAGATTTTTCAGATCTTTATCTGTTTCAGTTATTTTTCTATTGTTTTGTTTGATCCCTGTCTTTGCTGAGAACGCTTCAGATAAGAGTCTTATTACTGTTACTGGTGATGCTGAGGTGAGGGTTATTCCTGATGAGGTCATACTTACTCTTGGAATTGAGACCTGGAATAAGGACCTTTCAGAAGCTAAGAAAGAAAATGATAAGATAGTTGAGAATCTTACTGATTTTGCGAAGAAACAAAAAATAGAAGAAAAACATATACAGACTGATCATATTAGTATTGAACCTAGATATGATCAGCAATGGGAACATAAAAGATTTATAGGATATTTTGTAAGGAAGACGATTGCAATTACATTAAGAGATATTTCTAAATTTGAAGAGCTTCTTAGTGGTGTGCTTGAATCAGGTGCAAATTATGTTCATGGAATACAATTTCAGACTACTGAACTTCGAAAATATAGAGATGAAGCTCGTTCTCTGGCAATTAAAGCAGCTTCCGAAAAAGCTGTTGCTCTGGCAGCAGAGTTAGGTCAGAAAGTTGGACGCCCTCATACTATTCAGGAAGGATATGCTAACTGGGGTTCTGGATATGGTTCCTGGTGGGGTGGTAGAATGGGAGGAGGAATGGCTCAGAATGTTATTCAGAACTATCAGCCTTCAGCTGAAACAGAGGGTAGTATTGCTCTTGGTCAGATTAAGATCAATGCAAAAGTGATAGTAAGTTTTGAACTTGAATAGAATATTTTTTTTTGAATAATAAAAAAGCATGACCTTACGATCATGCTTTTTTTGGAATGCTAAAATATTTTTTAGTAAAATATCTTTTTTTCTTTTGAATAATTTACAATAAAGCTTTTTTCGGGATTTGTATTTAAATATACTTTAGCTGTTTCTGAATCTTTAGTTTTTCTGTATAAAAGCAGTATTTTGTTTATCAGACTGAGGTCTAAAGGATTAGGTAGTCTTATATCTTTTATTGTAGGTATTTTCTCCTTTTTATACTCAAGTTCTCGGGATATCTGGGAAATCAGGATTATTATACATTTTTTATCTTTTGCATATTGTTTCAGATTTTCCAACTGTTTCTGCAATGGCGGATTTTTTCTTTTTTCATCAAGCAGCTGTAGATAGTCAATTATTATCAGCGAGCCTTCTTTCACGGTGTTTTCTGTAAATCTTATTATGTAATCTGCACTTATATCATTGGAATAGTTTAAGATAAAGAACTTGTTGTCAGGAATAAGATCTTTGTCATAATAATTTATTCTTCTTACTACATCATTGTAAATCTCACTTAAAGAAAAAAAGTAATTTGGTACTGTCATTTTTTGAATAGCTTTTACAAATAATCCTATTGTAAAAGTAGTTTTTCCAATGCCGGGTCTTGCACCTATTAACACAATATCTCCGTTATTGAAGTAATCGAGCAGATTATTATAGCATTGTGGAAAAAATAGATCCTTTCTGGAACTTAGAAGAGACCATGAATTGAAACCTTCCTGTCTGGCAATCTGATCGAGTGCCTGAACAGATGTCATTCCTGTTTCTTTTTTGAGTTTTTTTGCTTTTGATTTTAGAGCGTGAATCGGTTCTGATAAATACATAATACCTCCAAATTAAAGTATTTAAACATTCCCTTCTTCTGTCTAAACCTTAATTTAAGGTTTTATGTTGTTACTTTCTGATATTCTACACTCAAGTGTTTTCCCGATGAAGGGGGGAGGCATGAATAAATCACCTTGAATTAATTATAATTTCTGTAAATAAAAAAATCAAATTTTATTTTAATATATCACTGCTGTTCAAGAAAATTTTATAGATAAAAAATAATATATTATTCGAACTATACTATTAGAAATTTTATATAAGTAACAAAATCAGATTGTTATTTCAATTTGCGAAATAATATTCTGAAAATTCATGGAATAAAAACAAAAATGTTTTGGATTTTACCTTCTGAATATTTTTACAAATTCGTCCCATGTATTAGTCTTAATGAAATTGTATATTTCTTTTATTAATGTGACAATGATATTTATTCTTTCTCTGAAGTATTCTTTGTATGTTGTGTAAGGGAAAGGATGTCTTGTCTTGTGTCTTAGAGTATATCCTGATTTTTCAAGATCTTTTTCAAATTCAGTATTTCCGCCTATTATTATAATGTTTTTATATTCAGATTCTAAATCAAGTGTATTTTTCAGTAAAAGATTATTTTTTTTAGAATATATCTTTCTTATGTCTTCAGCGCATATCTGCCAGGAATTATCATCTTTTAATATATTCTGTAATTCATTATAATTTTTTCCTATTCCAGTTTCCTTGAGTGAGTAAAAATCTGATGCTGTGCTTTTTATGTATTTTAAAATATTTTCTACTATATATATAAGTCTTTTAAAAAAAATCTTAAAATTTTCCGGTTCAAATAATGCCAGAATCTTGCATTGTTAATCATCTCCAATGCTTTTTCTTTCTCACTTTTTATATTAGGAAAACCTTGACTAACTCCTATTATCATATTGTTATCTTCATCCATAAGATAATTTATTTCATGATACATT